>Ga0335082_10001703_pt1 | contig 23474 bp, 15 predicted proteins | sample Lox_Sample_41_FD_206718 | JGI IMG/M metagenome (GOLD analysis project Ga0335082, IMG submission 206718) | Soil microbial communities from Loxahatchee National Wildlife Refuge, Florida, United States - Lox_Sample_4.1 | ecosystem: Environmental > Terrestrial > Soil > Wetlands | place: USA...
TATCCACGTTTCCACTGCGCACAAACAGATCAAAGCCGCCGCTGCCCCGGACTTCGACGCGTCCCCAGCGGGAAAAGTTCTTTGCGTCGAAGACATCGCTCTCGTACGTGCCCTCCGCTACAGGGCTCGGCCCGAACAGAAACACCTTTCCCAGGTTGCTGGTGGCGGCATAGAGTCCGCCCTTTGGGGCGCGGGCAAACGCCGTCACTTGGTTGGCGCTGGCCTTGGCGAGATCGGTATATTGCTTGCCGCTGATCGCATCGATTTTTCCGTGGTTCCCGGTGCCGGCCAGCAGGCGACCGCTCTGATCGAAGGCAAGGGCGTACACCAGGTCCTCGCGTGACGACCAGATTGTCTTGGGCAAGCCGTCGGCAGAGATGCGATAGACTTCGGAGCCGCCAACGTTGGTCACGTTAGGGTAGGGGATCATACTGATTGGCAGGGTCGAGGGAGGCGCGGCGCCAGTTGCACCATCTTGGTGTCCGATGACGATGACGGGCGCATTAGTCGGCGTCGCAGGTGCGGACATTACCGGGCTGGGGGTTGCCCTGGACACATGTTTCTCGCCGGCTCCAGAGGCATAGATGTTGCCCTGCGCATCCACCGCAAGAGCGGTAATTTCTTTTTTGGGCGCGCTGTAAAGCACGAAGCCTTCGCCCTGCGGCGAGATGCGATACACGAGTCCGTTGCCATCGGTCCCGGCGATCAGATTGCCGGAGCTGTCGAAGTCGAGGGCACGAATGTGCGCCTCGTCGCTCTTGAAGAACAGGCTGCCGTTGCCGCTGCCATCGACGCGGAAGATTTCTCCGCGATCGCCGGTACCGACGTACAGCTGCCCCTGGCGATCGAGTGCCAGCGCCCAGATGTATTTTGTCTTAGGATCGAAGAAGACGCCGGCGCTGTAGCTGGAATCGATGGCCGGGGACGTGTGCGTTGCCTCGCCGACTGCGGTTCTCGCTCCTTCCTGTGCAGCCGCGATTTCTGCGGTGCTATGCCCGGTGTCCGGCGCTTTGCCTGCCGCCGGTCCGCCGCGAACGATCTTGTACACCTTGCCATCAGGGGAGGTAGCTGCGTAAATCGTGCCGGCACTTTCCACCACCAGCGCCTGCACCTGCAGCTCCTGCGGAGCGAAGATGATGCTGGCTTTGCCATCCGGCGTGAGCTTATACACCCGCGCGGGCGAGCCTGCGGCAGCATAGACATTGCCCTGTGAGTCACAAGCGAGACTCCACAGATACGTGGACGGCGACGTATAGAGCGCTTCAAATGCCGGCGCCAGCATGAGATTGCCGTCGCTGGTGATCGCCACCCCGTGCGCCGTGCCCTTCTCGAAGTCATCGTATTTGGTCTGTTCCCAGGTGCGCGTTCCTTGTGCCCAACCGATGGAGGAAAGTAAAAGGCACAGGAGCGCCGGCCCAATGGATCTCATCATGCGTCCTGATGGCTGATTTGCAGAGGTAACAAAAGCGTAACACAAGGGAATTGCCGGGAGTTGTTCTAACGGATTCTGAAGGTGTAAGCGCCGTGCAATCGGCCGTCACCGGCAGTATGTCGTTGCCGTCACTGATCTGGAATGTGAGGAGCAGCATAACCGCGAGCTGCTCCTCATGATTGGGCCCTTTCAAGATCTGTTCGTCATAGTCACACCAGGAAGCGTCCTGCGCATAGGCAATCGAGGCGGTCGCCAGAAGCGGGAGAAGCACTAGTTGGGTTTGCTAGCGAGGAGCAACGTCGCCGCGCGAGTTGCCCCTCGCCGGGAGCGCGCAGATTTCTCGGCCAGACAGCAACGCTCCCAAACTCAGAAACCGTTCACCGTGACACCCGTCGAGGGAAAGCCGGACGTTAAATGCCAGCGCATGTGTGGGTACAGACGGTGCGCATGTTCACGGCAGGCGATGATCGTTCATCTTTGGCGACGCGCCGAGCAAGTACCGCACCTTTCGCACGTCGAACCCGGCGGCGCCTGCCAAAGCCGCCGACGGGATTCGGGAGTCCTTATCGCCGCTCCAGAGGCAGGAGAATTGTTCCCACCTCCAGAGCGTTCCCCCGATTGAACAGGTCATTGGGCCCAGCCCGAATTTCCCGCTCATGTGTCGCAGAATGCGCTCATTGCTGTGCGGATTCAATGGTTGCCGGCTGATTTGGGGGTGATTTCGAAATGAGCGTCTAATCTATTGAAATAAATGGAGATGGCTTCATGTATGATCGCGGGTAGTTGGTCGAATCCTTGTGTATAATCCAGCCCAGGCCGTGAGGATGCACCGCCGCCCGGTATGGCGAGCACTACGCAAAAAATACTGCGGTTTGGCGTTTTCGAGCTAAATCTCGACGCCGAGGAACTGCGCAAGTCGGGAACTCTCATCAAGTTGGCACCGCAGCCCCTCCACCTCTTGGCCCTGCTGGCCAGTCGCGCCGGGCAGACTGTCACTCGGGAGGAAATAAAGGAGCGAATTTGGGGGGAGGAAACTTACGTCGATTTCGAACAAGGTATGAATCAGTGTGTTAAGCAGATCCGGACGGCGTTGAGCGACAACGCGGATAATCCCTTGTACGTGGAAACGCTTCCTCGCCGGGGCTACCGCTTTCTGGCGCCGGTTGTTTCGAAGAATGTACTGGCACCGGAGCCGAAGATCATCAAGTCGCAGTCCGGGGTGCAGAGCGGAGTCATCCCGGCACTCGAACCGGACGGCGCGTTGATTTCGCCCAAGATCGACGACGCGCCGCCAAGGGGCGAAGTTGCCGCCATCAGGGAAAGATCTGTGGCTGAGGGTAAGGTGACTGCCAAGGACGAACCGATACCTGCGAGTGATGGGCTTCACTTCGGTCCGGCTCAGGCGGCTGGCCACGCAGAAGGTACCCGGCCAAGACGTGAAGTTACATCGACAACCACGGCGTTAGTGCTGGAAATTGCCCGCCTGCGGGAGTCCTCCAATCGGACCCGTCGCATTCTTATCTGGACTGTAGTGACAGTTGCCGCACTGGTTGCCGCGATCCTCTATTGGCAGTTGCGCACGCCGTAGCCGGCATCGGAAGAGCGGAACGCAACCAATCCGGGCTTCTATTTCATCGTGCTGGCCCGCGCCAGAATCTCATCCGCAAAGTAGTTCTGCACGGTTGCCTTGTCTCGAACGGACTCGTAATATGCCGCTTTCAACAACTGTTCCCGGCGGTCACGAAGTTGCTCGCGAATCGTCTGCTGCACCCTTGGATCCTTTAGCTCACGCTGTCCCGCGGCCTCTTTGCTGATGAGCTTCACGATACGAAAGCCATAAATCTGGTGGCTGTTGGGGTCCCCCACCACAAGCACTGTAGTGTACTGTCCTGGCTTCAGTTTGTTGACAGCTTCGTAGGCGGCCCTGTCGCTCTTGAGGGAAGACTCGGGCACGAACCCCAAATCGCCACCGTTCTGTGACGTTTCAGGTTGCTCCGAGAAATTCATAGCCACGGCGGTGAAATCTTCGCCACTATCGAGGCGGTTGGCGATCATCTGGATCTTCTTGCGAGCCTCCGCCTCATTCTGCGCTTTGACGCCCTTTACCTGTGGATTGGGCTGGGTGGTTACCAGAATCTGGGCGAGGTGGTATTGCGGTTCAATCAGGTTGAACTCGGCCTTGTGCTGATTGTAGTAATTTGTGATGTCCTCATCCGAAATGTTGATTTTCGAGGTGATTTCCTTGTTCAGCACCTTGTCGATGGTGAGGGAACGCCGCAGGTCATGCTTGAAATCATCCAGCGTCAGATTGCGTTCCTTCAAGCGTTTGTCAAACTCCTCCTGCGTGTAGGGCGCCTTGATTTCCGCCAGCTTGCTGTTGATTTCTTCGTCGGTGGCCAGAAGACCCATCTTCTCGGCCCGCTGCATCAGGATTTCCTGATCAATCAATTCCTTCAGGATGCTGAGCCGCAGGCTGTCGCCCTGCTCCTGGCTGGGCTTCTGGGGCGCCCCGGCAGTTTGATTGTTGTAGTACTTTTCAACCTCGGTGCGAGTAATGCTGCGGCCGTTGACGGTCGCCATCACGTCGGGGCCCACCTGCTTCCCGGTGCAGGCGTCTCCAACAAGAAGCATCAGTATGGCCAGCGACAGGCTGGCCACGATCGTTAGTTCGGCTATGCGCTTGCGAATTGCTGTCAATCACTACTCCTCTCAGGAGGCCGAGCACAAGCTGAATCGGCCAAGCATCGGACCGACACGACTCACCCTGACATAGAACCTGAACATTCCGCTCTCTTGGTGGGCTACTTGCTCGTCGCGGTCTGCGGCTGAGCAGTCGGCGGCGGAGGCTGCACACCCGCTTCTAAAAGCCGCTGGTTCAAGGCTGCCTTAACCTCCTCGATGTCAACGGCCCCTTCCAAACGCTCGCCATTGACGAAAACCGTTGGCGTGGCATTGACGCCGATGGAGTCGCCCTCTGCTATGGAGGCTTTCATCATGTCGTCAGTCTGGGCCTTGACGCAGGCCTGCAGCCGGGTCGCGTCAGCTCCATTCTTCTTTCCGATATCGAGGGTTATGTGGTCCAGCTCGTTCAACGAGGTCTGCAAATCCCTCTGGTTTCCGCTGATGGCGCGCTGGTTGGCATGCACGTAGTCGGCGAACTCCCAATAACTCTTGCCGCTCTCCTTGGCGAGACAGTTGGCATCGTTGGCGGCGTGTTTGGCCCAGGGGTGCATGGACAAGGGGTAATCCTTGTAAATGATCTTGACCTTGTCGCCGTACTGCGGCAGAATCTCGGTCATCAGCGTGCTGTGCATGCGCGCGCAGAATGGACATTCGAAGTCGTCATAGTTGATGATCGTGACCTTGGCATCGGGGTTGCCTCGCACCGGACGGCCTGCCACGTTGATTTTCTTCATGGTGGCGGCGTAGGGATCCTCGGTCAGATCAATCTTGGTCATGCGGACGAGGGTTTTCCCATCCTTGGAGACGAGGAATTCCATGGTCTGCGACTTTTCCCCGCGGCTCATCGTCACCGACACTGTTTCATAGTTGGGGAACTCGCTGGAGGTATGCGGGCCTACCTTGACGTTTACGTCGGCTGGAACGTTGAAATAAGCGTGGACCTGGCGCTCTATGCGCTGGTTGAGGTCCAATGACCCGGCTTGCGGGTTCGACTGTGCCGAACAGCCCAGACACAGCAATAGCGATAAGACAACTAAGCGTCTCAACACAGCAACTGACCACCTTTGGAGAGTGAGCACGGAATCTTGATTATCTCATGGAGAATGACGGCGAGGGGCATGAGGCTGGCCATCACCCTCAGGGAAGCCCACAACCAACATCTGCTCTATTGGACGGCCTAAAGATTGGCGAGTCAACGCTGAGGAGGTTTGACTTTTGCGAGAGAGTGAGCCGGTAGTAGGGCGTTCATCGAGCCCGAGCGAAAACCCTCCAGATCCAGCGTCACATAGGAAAATCCCAGTGCCTTGAAGATGCGTGTGAACTCTGCCGCCATCTCCATGGTCATTGCCCGGGCCAGTTCTTCACGAGCAATCTCGAGGCGGGCGATTTCGCCGTGGTGGCGGACTCGTACCTGGCGAAAGCCCAGTCGGCGGAGTGCGTCTTCCCCTTTCTCGATTGCGGAGAGCGCCTCGCGCGTTACCGGCCGCCCATATTCAATTCGCGAGGAGAGGCAAGCCGACGCCGGTTTGTCCGAGATCCGCAGCCCAGCCTGCGACGCCAGTTGCCGGATATCTGCTTTTGTCAGACCCGACTCCAAGAGAGGGGCGGCTACCTGATGCAAGCGAGCAGCTTCTTGCCCCGGGCGGTAGTCTCCTTGATCGTCCGCATTCACGCCATAGGCGATCGCATCAAATCCGTTTCGTCGGCGGTAGGCTTCCGTGACGGTAAAGAGCTCGTCCTTGCAGTGATAGCAGCGGTCTGCATCGTTGCGGATGTATTCCTGGCGCTCCATCTCCTTGGTGTTAATGACGACCAGCGGAATGCTCTGTTCTTCAGCAAAGGAGACTGCATCGTTCATCTGGGAGCGGGCCAGGCTGGGCGAGTCAGCCAGTACCGCGAGCATGTTGCTGCCTAATTCCCGATACGCCGCCCAGGCGAGAAATCCAGAATCCACTCCGCCCGAATAAGCCACGAGGACTCGGCCGAGCGAACGCAGACGGCTTCGCAAGGCCTGCGTCTTGCCTTCCAGGCTGTTTCCATTGACAAACGTGTTACCCGGCATAGCTGACATTGGTTAATTGTAATTCCGGTGTGCGAGGGACGTCAGGGCGCTTTCTCGTCAAACCCCGCCCACGCTGCCGTATGGCATGATGTGATGATGACAGCAAGGATCAAGAGGGTGCTGGAAGCGGTATTCTGGTTCATCCTCGGCCACTTGAGTTGCGCGATGATGCACCATCTTCACAACTTCAGCTGGAGATAGAACAACCGCGGCTAAGGGGCCTAATACAACCTCTGCAACCGCCTGATATTGCCGAAGGTCCCGACGTTGGTGAGGCTGAACGCAAAGTGGTAGGCATTTTCATTGCGTACGGCCCCCAGGGCGAAACGCTGATATTCAAAAGTCACGCCGCAGCAATCCCAGTTGTAGCTAGTCTGCACGGTCGCGGATTGAATGTAGTGTAAACGGCTGTCCACGCCTACTGACGCTGCTGCGCTGATTCCCCTCTTCGCAACATTGCCATAAAGAAGCATCACCCGGTACTGATCGAAAATGTTCGGGTTGGGAGGGGGGACGTTCAGATAGGTCTGACCGGCGTTAAGATACCAGTTTCCCCAGCGATAACCGGCATAAACTGTGCTTCCATTCACCTGGTGCAACACCGGGTCGTAGTCCAGCGCCCATCCAAAGTCCGTGGAGGCGTTTTGTATTCGCAGACGCGAGATGATGGGCGAGAACTTCCGTGGCTCGGTGAGGAATGCGATGCCGGTAAAATTCACCGTGCTGTCGAAGACATTGGTTTGGCCGGGAACCAGCGCACCACCAAACGTCGGATTCATGTAATACTTTTGCGCGAGTTCCCACGTGATGATTTCACGCGCCGGGCCCTGTTGGTCGTCGCAGGTATTTTTCTGTGGAGCGATGTCGGCATGGATGGCACTTTCAATCTGCTTCTCGGCCCTGGGAGTTAGCCACGCATACTTGGGATTCTCAAAGCACTTACCCGTGGATTTCGTTCTCTTCGCATAAATTCGGTTGACCACTCCATAGCGAACCTCGTTGGTGTTCACCAGGATGTCTCGTTCGTCGAAGCGAATGATCTGGCTGAAATCGTTGATACCGGTTTGATAGCGATAGGTAACGCTTGGTTCGACAGTGTGCTTCAGCACGTAGCCGAAAAGCTTGCGATCGAAGATCCTTCCAATGGAAGGTGGCCGAATGTCCACGGCCGCGGCAAAGACGTTGCGGTTAATGGGATTGTCGACTGCAACTACGGTGGTCGAGCCGGGCTCGGTCACCAGCCGCTGAGTGTAGTAGGTCTCGCGAAACCCTGCCTCCGGACTGAAGGTCCAGCCATGCAAGAAAGTGGGCATTGACAGCGTGGGATAGGCATCCAGACGGCCGACCGCTGTGTCAGTCTGAAAGCCCAGTTCATGGCGGGAAAGGGCCTCCGCCGCGAGATCGTAGGAATACATCAGCCGCGAACGATTGAAAGGCCGTTCCAAGGACGAGAACTCGAGGCTGGAAAGGTGTGCGATGTCGATCACATCACCCGGAGACTCGCTTTGGTAATCCTGATAGCGCGAGACCAGGTATCCCAGGGAATAGCCGTTCCGGTCGCGATAGACATAGCCATTCGAACGCACCTCGGAATTGATGGCTTCGGCGAAACTCTGACCAAAGGCCAGGCGAAATATGTAGGAGCTGAGGTAGTCAACGGAAAGCGCACCGCGAAACCGCTTCGGCAGCTCCATGAAACCGTTAGCCCTCACCTCCTCGCCGCCCTGGTTTTGCCCGGTCGGAGGGTACCCGTTTTCGTCAACCACTCCGAAGTACTCGGCACGAAACTGATACTTGTATCCCACCGCCCGGTACACGCCGTGCTGAGCCCAGCCCCGTCTGGAATAGAGCGTGGCCCCGATGACTGCGTCCGAATTGCGGTTGATGGCCCAATAAAACCCATCCCCCAGGATGGTGCCTCTGGTATTTGACTGGCCGATCACCGGAATCAGGAAGCCGCTCTTCCGGCCAAGATTGTCGGTCGGGTGCTCGACAAATGGGAAGTAGAAGAGCGGGATGCCACGAATTCGCAGCGTTGTGTGATACATCTTGGCTTCCTCGCCCATTTCGATCGTCGCCTTTTCTGCATTGAACTCCCACTTGGGTTTGGGAAGCCGGCACGACGTTATGTAACCATGATGGACGCGGTAACGATCAGGTCCCAGTTTGTCCACCACCTGACCGCTGAAGAAAAATGGCGTGGAAGAGGTAAGGAACATGGTGTTGTTCTTGAAGTGAACCCCGGTAGAACCGGTCACGTCGTAGAAGGTTCCGGTGTCGCGGCTCACATCGTAGGTCGCATGCGTGCCGACCAGGTGCTCATGGTGGGGGCCGCCGTCGAAGATGACGTTCCCTGTGGCAACAATCTGACCCGTGGTCGAATCGTAGGTTGCTTCATCGCAGTGCAGGATATAGGTACGGAAGCGAATTTCGACATGGCCTCGAACTTTGTAGATATCCTGGACCTTCTCCTGCTCGTCGGCCCGAATCAGTACTTCATTTGGCCCAAGCGGAACATTGATGGCCGGCCTCGGTGGTCCCAGTTGCTCGCTACTGGCTTGCAAGTCCTGCTGAATGATTTGCTCTGTCTTTTCGTCATGCTGACCGTTGTCGGTCACGACATCAATCTTTGGCGCCGAGCCAACGTTAGGAGAGGCCGCCTGTGATTCAGTAACTGATTGCCTTTCAGGGGGAACCGGAGCAGAGGACGCGGGACCGGAAGTCGTGGGTTCGCCCGTTGCGTCGGGTATCGCCGACGGAAGCAACTGACTGGTTAACAGTCCTGGTTGCAGAAAGAGATGACACGCCACCAGCGCCGTGATAATCAATCGAATGCGGGAAATCATCCTGGGAGCTGCATCCCTCCGCGGGTAGTGCCTCGGTTGGACAGACTTTGCAACTTAGCACGTTGCGTAGCGACAGGCAAAGCGGCCCATACCATCATGGTCTCGCGCGGCTCTGGACTTCCCCTAAACCCGCCACACGCCCGTCGGTTGCGTTCGTCACGCAATCGAGTTTTTGTCCACCGACACGCGTCTTCGGCCGCGTTTCAGTTAGCCAGTCCGGCCTGAAGCGTTCTGCCGGACGAAAATACCGAAGAGGGGCACTTTTTCGCTTATGACTGAATCGCAATACCTGCCATCCGGAAATGCTGATCATCCGGCTCAACCAGACAATGATATTTGGCGCAACGAAGTCCATTCGCGCGTGGCGCGATTTCGTACCCGGCGCGGACGGCGTCTTGAGGGAGCCTTTTCCATGCGCTTCCCGTTTCCTCCGGAAGAGACAAATGCTACTACGGAGATTAGCCCTGAGGCGGTATCCGATATTGGCAGAACAACCAGCGCACTCACTATTGTGACCCAGGGCGAGTCCGCGAATGATGTCCTGGCAATCGAGCCTGCCGCTCCCGAACCATCAAGCCTGAGAAGCGAATTGGTGCCGTCTGAATGCCTGTCCGAACCAACAGCAACCTCCAGCGAGGATACGGAAATACCTGGTAGCGCCCTTGAATCGAGCACAGTCGCGCCGAGGTTGGTCGCGGAACCCCCGACCTCACAACCCCATGCTGAAGTTCAGTTGGAAGTACCTGCACAACCCCGTCCCCGGCCAAAGCGCAAGGTGATCGCCTTTCCCCGCCCGCCAGAAGCCGCGGAAAGCCTTCATCGGCTTGCCGATCCGGTTCTGCCGCAGCAATCCCTCATCCTTGATGTGCCTGAGGAGTTGGAGGCGTATCCAACCACTCCTTTTCTTGAAGGACTGCAGTTCCCCTCCCCGACGCAAGCCGCTGCTCTCGCGGTAGAACGCGTTGAGCTTCCCGTTCGGGCGGCCGGTATTCCGCGCCGCATGTACTCGGCAACAATCGATTGCGCTTTGGTCTTGCTGTCCGCTGCGGTCTTCGGCTTCGTTGCCCACAAGATGGTCCCTAATCTCGTCTTTTCCAAGCCGGTACGTCTGACCGCGGCACTGGTGCCGTGCCTTCTTTGGATGATTTTCGAATACCTGCTTCTGGTTTACGCAGGCCGGACGGCCGGAATGCAGATTGCGGGCCTTCGCTTGTGGACGTTCGGCGGACGCCGGCCCACCTTGCGCCATCGCCGAAACCGTGTCTTCGGTCTCTACCTTTCGGCAGCTTCGCTGGTCATGGGTCTGTTGTGGGCGTTTGTGGACGTTGACACCTTGTGCTGGCATGACCGCATCAGCGGAACGTATCTGACCAAACAAGAATAGGGGGGGCCGATCCGGCCCCCTATTTCCCGGACGATCGTTGCGGGGTTCCGTTACTGACAACGCCTCAGGAAATCAGGTACATTCTATCGAGCGCCCGCTGCCCGAAATGCTTGTCCCGGACATTCCGGGCGGACTCGTATGACCACAGAAGCTCCCAGCCTGCAACGGCCTGCCATCAAAGTCTTCGTCGCCACGTCGGTGATGCTGACTTTTATCTCCTTTTGGCGTGCAGCGGCTATCGTGCTCTCCGACCTGGCTTCGTCGGCTTATTACGTCGGTGGTGACGCCGAACAGGTCATCGGGAAAAGCGCCCCCTGGTTCGTGCTTGCCGTCATGCTCTTCAGCTATGCGGTCCGCGCCATCTACATCGAGTCGAGCGCGATGTTTGTCCGCGGCGGCGTGTACCGGGTCGTGAAGCAGGCCATGGGCGGGACGCTCGCCAAACTATCAGTGTCTGCTCTGCTCTTCGATTACGTGCTCACTGGACCAATCAGCTCCGTCGCGGCGGGGCAGTATGCCGCTGGTTTTCTGGAAGACACATTCCGCCATCTCGGATACAACGTTCAGGTTCCCGGCAACGCGTTCGCCGCTTCGTTTGCGGTGTTAGTAACGCTTTACTTCTGGTGGAAGAACACCCAGGGAATTCACGAGTCCAGCGAACGAGCTTTGCAGATTATGAAGATTACCACTGTCATGGTGGTAATCCTGATCGCGTGGTGCCTGCTTACCCTGGTGCAGCATGGCGGGCACTTGCCTCCCCTCCCATCAGCGGCAGACATGCACCGAAATCGTGACTCGCTCGGCTGGCTGCTGGGCACATGGGCATCCCGCCTTCCGTTCATTATGCTGCTGGTCGGCTTCGGCCATTCTGTGCTGGCGATGAGCGGCGAGGAGTCACTGGCGCAGATCAACCGCGAGATTGAACATCCCAAGCTGAAGAATCTGGAAAAAACAGGGCTAGTGATCTTTCTCTATAGCCTGTTCTTCACTTCCCTCGTTTCATTCTTCGCAGTAATGATCATCCCTGACGGGGTGCGTCACGACTATTTTGCCAATCTCATCAGCGGTTTGGCGATGAACGTGGTTGGGCCGTACTCGCTGCGACTGGTTTTTCAGGGCTTCGTCGTTCTGGTGGGTGCTCTGATTCTGTCCGGCGCAGTGAATACCGCGATTGTAGGCGCCAATGGCGTCCTCAGTCGCATGGTGGAAGATGGCGTTCTCACCACCTGGTTCAAGAAGCCGCACAAACGATTCGGGACGAGCTACCGCGTCATCAACTTGATCGTTGGCCTGCAGATCTTCACCATCGTGGCCAGCCGCGGCAATGTATATTTACTGGCTTCGCTTTATGCCTTCGGCGTCATCTGGAGCTTCTCGTTCATGTCGCTGGCAGTGATCGTGTTGCGCTTTACCAGCCCGGAAAATAGGGAGTGGAAGGTGCCGGGGAATTTCCGCATCCGGGGAGTCGAGATACCAGTGGGATTGGGTCTGGTCTCGCTCGTCCTGTTCTCCACGGCCATTGTGAATCTCTTCACCAAGGAACTCGCCACCATCGCCGGCATAAGCTTCAGCATTGTGTTCTTTGTGGTGCTCACGATTTCTGAACGCAGGACAGCACACCAGCATGCCGCGGGGGAATCGGGTCTGGAGCAGTTCAACGTCTCCGCGGACAGCGAGCTCAGCGCGGACACCATGGAAGTGCGGCCAGGCAACATCCTGGTAGCGGTGCGGGATGCCCGCAACCTGTATTACCTGCGCGAAGTTCTGGCGAAAATCGATACCAACAAGACCGATGTCGTTGTGATGACGGCACGGGTCTATCACCGTGAGCATTCCTTCGGCGGTGGCGAGGTGGTGGAGACTGCGGAGGTCTTCAAGAAGTATGAACAAGAGCTGTTCACGGCCGTGGTCAATGTAGCTGAGAAAGAGGGGAAGCACGTTTCGCTTCTGGTGGTGCCGACCAACGATGTTTTTGAGAGCATTGTGGCCACAGCTCAACGCTTACACTCGTTTGTCGTTTACTGCGGTCTCTCCAACAAGCTCACCGCCGACGAGCAGGGAAAACTGACCGGCGACGCATGGGAACGCCTGCCTGAACCGCGCCCTCGATTGAAGCTGATTGTCGTTGAGCCTGATGGCACTCGCCATGAATACCTGTTGGGACCACACGCTCCGCGGATGCGGCAGGAGGACGTGGACCTGCTGCACGATCTATGGAAGGAGGCGGCCAGCGACCCCCGTTTTCGCGAGCTGCATCACTTCCACGTACTCAACGTAGCGCTGCAGGAAATGAAGGAACGCATGCACAACGCCGGGTACCGCGAAGAGGTCATGAAGGAGATTTACGACGAGATGCAGCGCCCGGGCAGCGCCCCAGCCGACGACGAAAGCGTGCCGCCTGGCTAATCTGCCCCCGAAAGGTCCAAGAGCGGTCAATGCAAAAGTCCGCCCAGAAAGGCCACAATGAAAATAAGAGCCAGCGCCAGCCGCCAGATTCTGCCTTCAGGCAAAGGACCCTCGCCCGAAACCCGGGGCGGAACCCAGAACAGCGCTACTACCGCCAAGATGAGGGCTGGTATCAGCAGGAATGCCAGCAAAGCGTACTGTGATCCACTCTGCAAAGGGAGCGCGGGTCTGCGGAGCATCGCCATCCGCGTTCCCAGAAACCAGCACAAAATGGCGCTACCCAGCCCGGCTACGGCGCCCAAGATGCGCAAGATTGGCGATGTCATCGGCGTTAGCAGTCTAACAGTGTCACCGCTTGGGTCAAGAAGCCGAAAGGCGGAGTTCGGCTATGGCGTACGCTGTGCCGAAACAGACCGCGTCACTTTCCAGGGTTTAATCTTCGGCATTCCGGGCGGTATTTTCATCGCACTCATTTTGACGTCAGCCGTGGACTCCCCAGTGAGCGTCATGGTGTACCGGTTGGTCTCCTGCGTATCAGGGTCCTTGGTCGTCAGCAGGAGTCCATTGGGATTAACCTCCGCATTCTGCACGCTCTCGGTGGTTTGATCTTCGCTGACGCTCTTGAGCAAACCGGCATCATTGAATTCGAGGTGGCGCGGGTGCTGGATGGCACCGGACATCTGGTCCGCCTGCAAAGTGAGCTTGATGGTAAGCCAGGTTTTCCCATCGAACGAGCCGATCCAGGTGCCGGCATAGACGGCCAAGGGAGATTTGCGCACCGTAGCACCGGATCCCTGATTGGATTGGGCTCGAGTACCGCTCACAACGACAAGGGCGACGATTAATACCAGCAGTCCACGCTTCACTCACCATACCTCCCTGCTGGGAACGGATTGTATCCCAGCGGCAAGTTACTTGCCCTGACCCTGCGAAATGAGGCGATGCACTTATCCGAGAAAGAATTGAGGACTGTGGAGGTAAACAAAGGGGAACGGGAGGGCGTTCCCCTTATTGACGAGATGGCGCTGTGGCCGCGCAGAGCAGCCACACCCTACAATGCCTCTACCTCGCTTGCTAATCTGGTTGCCGCCGTATCGAGTTGGGAACGATCACCCTTCAGCTGACGTGACGTTACAGCCTGGCGGGCACGCTCTTCCTGGTGACAAGTCCAGCAGAGCGGACGCATTCCTTCCAGACAAAATTGCAGTTGTGTCAGGTTCACCTGGCGCAATTCAACCAGCTTTTGCTCGTCATCGAGCCAAGCCAGGCGGCTACGACGCCAGTCCGACGGAGTAATGGCGCGGGCGCAGATACCGCATGTTTTGCCCTTGTACCAGCCGAGCATCAACCTTTCTACATTCTCCGGAGAAGGATCGATCTGGGCCTGGCATTCCTGTCCGCAATCACCCTTTTCCGGCCAGCGTGTGCACGACTTCAGCCGAGTGTGCTCCTGACCGCGAAAAGCAGTCCAGAATGCATACTTGTTATCTAACTCGACGGTAACCACTTCCCCGTTTTCCGGACAGATGGCAGACTGCCTTCCACGGTTGCGGTAGTAGTTCTGAAGGCTCATTGCCAGAGGCAGGCCCGTTACCAGGAATGTCCCGATCAGGAAAAAGGCGAGAAAGAAAAGTGCGAAGGTCAACATAACCCACCTGCCGTCTGCGAAGCCGGATTTCCTGCCGCTCGCGGCGGAGGTCAAATTCGCAGCCTCACACGCTTTTGTTGTAATCCGGATCGTCACCACGCTTCAGTGACCTGGCGCACAAAGGATTGTGATGCGACCTTGGAATCCGACGGAGGGTTTGGTAGGAACGTGCAAGAAAACAACGCCCCGGAGCAGGAGGCTGCACTCCGGGGCGTCGGGGTTTGCACATCGCCAGGTTATGTGAGGAAGAATTCCCGAGTGACCTTCAGCCATTGCTCGTCGGGGATCGTGCTGGCTACATCATCGATAGCCACGCCGCCATCCTGGGCCAGAGCGCCGAGCGCATTCGGAACCAGCCGCTGCAGCCGCATCGAAGATTCCTCTGTCCACCAGCGGGCCAGCGCGCCACCGAGCAGATTGCGGAAGTTCGTCTTGGCGTCGGGTGACTGCACAGTGACCATCCAGCCTTCGCCGTAGGGCTCCTTGCTGGCTAAGGACGGGTCGCTGACGACGGCCTCGTTGATGTCCGACACCGTGCCTTCGATAGGCGATACCATGTCCACCTTCACCCCGTTGCGCACCAGGCTCCAAATCTTCTGCCCCTGACGCACCCACTGTCCGCGCTGCGGCAGCGTGACGTGCTCAATCTTACCTGCGAGTTTGGAAGCGAAATCGTCGATGCCGTTTCGCACAAGATTGGGACTCTCGCTCAAGGCCCAAGTGTGTCCGGGGTGATAACGCAGGTTCTCGGGAACCGAGAAGCCGCCGACAAGGCTAGGCGCCATCTTTGGTGCAGCCACTGCGCTCTTTCTAATCGCCGGAGCTACTTGCAGAGCAGGGCGATTTGCCTTGGAGTAGAAGTAATCAATCGTCAGGAAAATTGCGAACATTGCTAGAACCAGAAGAACTGTCACAACCCACCTCCTGCTTCGTTGTCGAAGGCTTCCAAATTCGCTTGCGCTTTTTCTATCGGCGCCAGCACTTTCCTTAAGGCATTCGCGGTGCCAAACCGGAAAACGCTAAAAATTGCTTCAGCAGTCATCAATAAGGATCGAGAAATGTAAGGCTTGGAAGCCTCTGTTGTGAAATGCATCGGCGCCGTAGCGACACTTTGCAACACGCAAAATTGTTGTGTATTGCAACTGCGTGAGCGAGAGAGGAGAGTCGCGAGCCGGAAGTTACAATGCCTGCGGGCAACAGAATCAAGGACTTAGTTTGACTACAACCCCGATGGAAAGAGCTGTTGCGATTTACAGCGCACTGATGCAGTCCGCAACAGTGCCGGGGCAGAAGACAACAGAGCCGCTCACTCACTTTTTCTACGGAACCATCGTAAGCCGCACTGCCTCGGCTGCCTCAACGACAATTGCTTCTGGCGCAACGGAAACCCAGTCCAACGGAGTTGCCACAACCCGAAGATGGGTGATGGCAGCCCTGGCTGTGGGGCGCCAATTACTTTCGTCAGAGTCGAGGTAGTGGATGAGGTCTGGCTGGCTCCACGGGTAGAACCAGATATCCATGGCCGCGTTTGGCTGTATCACAAACCATCGCAGCTCACTGCTGCCGTCCGAGCGGCTGATTTCCAGTTGTAAGCGCTCCGGCTTGCGTAGCTTCCACCAGAAGCCGTAGCGTACCTGCAGGCGAAGCCGAAGAAAATCGGCTCCCGGCGGCCAGTCCGGCACACCTATGTCCACCACCGAGCTACGCTCGTGAATCGGATGGGTTTGAGCGGCAAGGCCCAGCGTCTGGGCCTGCATTGAAATCCGGGATGAGCGTGAGTCATCGCGCAGCAATCCCCAGACGCCGGCTGAAAGCTGTCCTTGGACACGATAATGCTCCAACATCCAAAACCACACGTCCGGCGTGCGAGTAAAGTTGTATGTTCCACCGACTGGAAGACTCAGGTCGAGGGTGCGCCAGTGAATCAGTCCCATCTCGGAAAGATTGGCCATGTCGGCATCGGGCAAATACAGGGCGGCTGGTACGGTGGCGCGCTCCAATCCTGCAATTTCGAGCTGCGAGAGCGCCGGCCCGCTTGCCGTATAAGCCTGCATCAGCCCTCCGGCAACGGTGCGACGCGCGGCAATGCCGAACTTCGTTTGATAAGGGAAGATCGCGATGTTCTCCTGAAGCGCGCTGTGCTGTTCTAGAAAGCTTAAGGCCGATTGCAGCATGGCCGTAAATTCCGGGGCAAAGCAACCGCGGTCGAATTCCTGATAGCCGGGTGGACACGCAGTCAGGGGATGACGGACTTGTTGAACGAGCCGGATGACGGTAGATGGCTGGAATGCGGGTTGCGAGACCAGCGCAGAGGACGCCATCGCCAGCAAGAGCAGGAACGCGGAAAGCGGCGGAGAATCGAAGGAGAACAGGATCACGCCGGTGAGCAAAACCATGGCGAAGCAGGCAATCACGACGTGACCGTAATCGGAGCGCACCAGAGCGCTTTGCAACATCACCAGCGCAAAGGCAAAACCGCCGAGCAGAAATGCCGGCCGTTCCGCGATTGCAACCTTGAGTCTGTTTTTGAGGACCATCCTGAACAGACAGACTGCCATGCCTACGAGCAACGTACTCAGCAGGCGAATCGTGCCGGCGTCGGTCATTGCCGCAGGCGTGGCCCAGCGATACACGCTTACTTGCAACGCGCTGTCCTTCCAGAACCGGGAGTCGAACATCGATGCCAAAACTGTATTCACACCCAGCGCGAGAAGAAAAACACCCACTGCAAAAGCAAGCAACGTCAGGAACCACTTGCCGAGAATGTGCTTCTCCTGGCGGGATTCCAAAAGTACGGCAACGCTAGCGATCACCCACGCTGCGGCCGAGTAGATACCGGTATCGGAGGCCACCAGGAAGCTTGTTACCAGAAAGACTGCTGTGACAATTCCGAAGGCGTACGTTGTAATCCGCCCCTCAATGACCGAATACCAACCGCGGAGGAACGCGGCGAAAAGAAGAACCGGGAACGCATTCCGCAATGACGGTTCCCAGAACACGATCACCAGGAACAACAGAATCGCGCGTTTCCACGCCGGTTGCAGGGGAAGCAATAACTTCAGAGTCAGATACACGAAGACGAAGGAGCACCACGCCGGGACCGTCACCCAGGTGGCATAGATGGCCCCCATGGATACGCCTGTGGCGTGCGCTGGAACAGCGGACAGCCACTGGAAGATCGGACCGTGGGTGAAAGCCACGTCCCGTCCAACCAGGACGCCACGTGAGAGCTTGAAGACCTCGTCGAGATGCCAGTTGTCATCAATCAGGCTGGTATCGCGGACGACAACCAGCGCTCGTGGCGTAAGCCAGACCGGGGGTACGGACGCAAGGACAAGGAGCAGCAGGACAACCAGATCGCAATGTCCCATCATCCACAAGCGTGTCCGCGAAGAGGCAGGCGTGGGAATGGTTGAGCTGGTTTTGCTCACAAGGAGGCAAGTTTCTCCATCAACGAGAGTCATTCTACAGCGGCTGGGAAAGTCTCGGGCTTTAGCGTGCCATGTCGAACTTGACCGCATCGGCCGCCTGCACTTCGATCGCATCGGGCTGCACGGAAACCCAATCCAGAGGCATCACCAGCAGACATAACCGTGTGACAGCCGGCCGTGAACCAATGCGCCACTTGGCTTCGTCGCCGTCGAAGTAGTGGGCCAGTTCGGCATCATCCCAAGGGTAGAACCAGATTTCCGAGGACACGTTCGGCTCGACGATAAAGGGCTTTTGCTCCTTGCTTCCGTCTGCATGCTCGATCTCGAGCATCAGCCGTGACGGCTTGCGCAGCTTCCACCAGAGGCTGTATTGAACCTTGATCCGAAGACGGATGAAGTCCGCCCCGTCACTGGGCCATCGGATGCTACCAAAATCCAGCACGGAGCTGCGTTTAGGGACTGGGTAACTTTGCAGCACGGCATTCAGCGACCGCGATTGCGAAGTAATTCTGATGACGCGCGAATCGTCACTCTGCAAGCCAAAAACCCCCGGAAACAACTCGCTTTCGCCGCGGTAGTGGCGGAACATCCAGAGCCACACCTCAGGGCTGCGCGTAAAGTTAGGCACTCCGTCGACGAGGCGGCTCTGGTCACCATCAGGCAGGAAGAGGCCGGCAGGCGCTGAGGCTGTCTCCAAGCCGGCGATATCTACCTGCGACAGATAGGCGCCACTCACCAGGTAGGTCTGCATCACGCCACCTGCCACATTTCGCCGGGAGGCAATTCCGAAGATGGTCTGGTAGGGGAAGATCGCGATGTCCTCGCTCGGCCCGGTTCGCTGTTGGAGGTAGACTGCTGCTGTCTGCAGTATCTCGTTAAACTCTGCCGGATAGCAGACACGATCGAACTCTCGAAAGCCCCTAGGGCATTCCGTAAGGCGGTCGCCAAAGTGGATGTAATTTTGCCGAACGGCAGGAAGCATCGGCGGCGGCCCGGCGAAGAACACGGAACTCGCTAGTGCAAACAGCACCGCCAACGCAGTGCCCAGCCGAGAGGCGAAGGAGAATAAGGCCAGGCCGGTGACAAACACCATGACGTAGAGAGCAACCACAATGTGCGGCAGGTAAGATCGCACTAGCCCGCTTTGCATGGCGAAGAGAGCAAATACGAACGCGCTCAGCAGAAAACTCCGGCGTGACGTGATGCCAAGCTGGCGGTTACGCGCAGTGACGCCGCGAACGAAAAGGACGATGCCACCAATCAGCGTGGCCGCCAACAGGCGAATCTTGGAGACTTTGGACATGGTCGCCGGTTCGATCCAGCGATATCCGGCGAGGATGGCTAGCGAGTTTCTCCAGTAGCGAAAGTCCAAGGGGCTGGCTACGAATGTGTTCACTGCAACGGCAAGCACCAGGAAGCAGACCGTAAACGCCACGAGCGCTGAGAGGTATGACCGCAGAACGCGCGAATCGCGCCGGCTCTCCCAAGCCGCCGCAGCGAGCGTGAGCAGCAGGGCTGTCACCGCGTAAGCGCCGGCGTCAGCCGCATACAGAAAGGCCAAGGTGCACAGAAGCGCAGCACCACCACCCAGTAACACGGGCGTGACGGTCGCGTTGCGGACCGCGTACCAGGCCCGCAGGAACACAGCAAAGAAGAAGATGGCAAAGGGAGTGCGCGCTTCCCAAGGCATCCAGAATACGCACAACAGGATGACCAGGACGAACCGCTTCCAGGCGGGCTGTTCCTGCAGAAGGAGCGCAACCGTCAGGTATCCGGCGACAAAGGCGCACCACAAGGGCAACAACATGCCGGTGGCATAGATGGCCCCCATCGACAAGGTTCGCAACCGGACGGGCGCGCTGGCGAGCCATTGGAAGAGCGGTCCATAGGTAAACAGCACATCGCGGCCGAACCACAACCCGCGCGAGGCTTTGAAGCTGGTGTCGAGGTGCCAGGAGTCATCGATAAGGTTGAGCGCCGGACCGGTGTAAAACAGCGTGCCGGGGAAAAACCATTGCACAGGCAGTGAGGCCAGCAGGAGTAAGATGAGCGCCAACATGTCCCAGCGTTTCCGGAGCCACAACAACCGCGATTTTCCCGACTGCGGTTCCGGCAAGGCTATTTGAGTCGCCAAGTCGTCGCCCTTCTCCATAAACGAAAACACGGATTATCTCATTCAATTGTCGGGCGCGCGGGAATTGCGGTCAGCGCAGTGACATTCGAACGCCTTCCGCGGACTCGATCACGACAGAATCCGGCGGTATCGAAACCCAGTCGAAAGGCGTGACGAGCAGCCGAAGGTGGGTGATTGCCGGACGCGCACCGCTGCGCCAGCCGCTCTGGTCGGCGTCGAAATAATGGCCGAGATCGGCGGCATTCCAGGGATAGAACCAGACTTCAAAAGCCACGTTCGGCTCGACGACGAACGACTGCAAATCGCGGCTGCCGTCAGCCCGGGTGATCTCGAGCTGCAGGCGCTCTGGTTTACGCAATTTCCACTGCGGCCCGTAGCGCACGGTGAGGCGCAGCCTCAGAAAATCAGCGCCATCAACGGGCCACGCGGGGCCGCCGAGGTCAACCACCGAATTGCGATCGCTGATCGGATAGCTCTGCGGCACGATGGCCAGCGGCACCGGCTGCATCGACATCTGCCTGGCGCGAGCATCATCTTTCAGCAGGCCAACAACTCCGGGCCCAAGCTCACTTTCCGAACGGTAATGGCGATTGATCCAGAACCATACATCCGGAGTGCGTGTGAAGTTAGGCACATCATCGATGGCGATGCTCAGCTCGCCATCGGGGAAATAGAGACCGGCCGGAGCGGCCGCACGCTCATATCCGGCGATGTTAAATTGCGATAAGTACGGACCACCCGCAAGAAACGACTGCAGGACCCCGCCCGCAACATTACGGCCGGAGGCGATCCCAAAGATGTATTGATACGGGAAGATGACGACGGACTCATGCTCGCCGCTGTGCTGTTGGAGGTAGCTCACACCGTTTTGCAGCAGTCCGGCGAAGGCTGCGGGATAGCAGGCGCCGCCGAATTCCTGGAAACCGCGGGGACACTCCAACAGTGGATTGCGCATCTGTGCCAATCGGTAGCGGAAGCTCGAAGGCTGAAAGACGGCAACCGGCTGACCGAACAGTAATGAACATGCAACCGCGGCCAAAGCTGCAGCCGCAGAGAAGGACCGCGAGCGAGACGAGAACAGCGCCGCGCCCGCGAAGAACATCATCGGGTACAAGGCGAAGACTACGTGCTGCGGATCGGAACGTACCAGCCCGGTTTGCATGGCAGCCAGCGCAAACACAAAGGCGCTGAGCAGAAATCCTGTGCGGGCAGTGAGGCTGGCGTTGCCGTTGCCCGAAGCTACGCGCCGCCAAAGGAAGATGAGGCCGCCAGCAGCCAGCGTGACGAGCAGTCGCATTGTCGCGGCGTCGGACATCGCGGCCGGTTCGTTCCAGCGGTGGATGCTGACCAGCGCCAGCGAAGTCTTCCAGAATCGAAAGTCCAGAAGACTCGCCATCACGGCGTTGACGGCAAAGACGAGCATCGCCGAAAAAGCACTGAAGGTGAGAAGAGCAATCGCATAGCGCCGAAACGGGGACGACTCGCGCCGGCCTTCCCACGCGACTCCCGCCAAGGTAATCAGCATGGCCGCAATTGCATACACACCGGTGTCGGCTGAATACAGGAAAGCCGCAGCGCACAGAATTGCCGTACCACATCCCAACAGCACGGGACCTAGCCGCTGCTCTCGCACCGCGTACCAGCCGCGCAGGAAGAGCGCGAACAGCAGTATGTCGAGTGCGGTGCGTCCGTCCCACGGAGCCCAAAAAACACAGAGCAGAAGCAAGAGCAGGAAGCGCTTCCACGGCGGCTGTTCGGGCAGGAGGAGCAGCAGCGTCAGATAGCCAAACAGAAAGGTGCACCACAGCAGCGGTGTACGGAAGGTGGTGTAAATCGCGGCCATGGACAGGCCCATCGCACGCGATGGAGCGCTGAAGAGCCACTGAAAAATCGGACCGTAGGGAAATGCGACATCGCGTCCAAACCACACGCCGTGCGAGGCCTTGAACGGTGTATCGAGGACCCAGTTGTCGTCGAATGTTCCCGGGTGGGAGACGATGATCAGAGCGCGTGGCGCCAGGCACGTCACGGGCAGCGATGCCACGATGAGCAGCAGAACAGCCAGTGCGTCCCAATATGTGCGGAGCCGCGGCATTGGCGGCTGCAAAGCCGCCAATGCCGCGGGCTGGCTGGTCAAGACATCGCGTCTCTCCATAGACGACAGTCATTCTAATCGACAGCTTCGCCGGTGCCGGGAGTTCCGGTCACTGCGCCGCTGTGCCTTTCACCACGATGCCCAGCTTCTCGGCTGTGCCGTCCGCGGTCGGTATCGCGACGGTAAGTACAGTCGTTTCCTGCGCGTTCTTCGCGATGCTTGCCGGCTCACCCGCCGCGTCCAGAGCGATCACCGCCGGATGGTTGGTACCAATGGTCTGTGCACTGAGAGCGACGAGCTTTTTGAACGCCAGGTTCTGCTTCGGATCGGGATCGCGGCCGGCCGGAATCGCCAGCAAGAAATCAGGATTAGGCGAGACGCCCAGATGGTTGCCGTCCTGCGGCAGGAGTTGATAACGCAGAGTGTAGACTCCTTCGGGAATCGCCTGCCCGCGGAAGTCGGTCATGCCTTTGGGCAATGTGACCAGCCCCACGAATTCTCCGTTGGTCAGCTCGGGGTAGAGCGCACCGGGAACGTCCTTTTTGGCCGTCTTGAGTTGCTTCGCGAACCAGAACTCACCGGCCCATCCGTCGCCAAGCGTAACGCGATAGCCTCTCTCTTCGACGGCGTGCTTCACCTCATCGGAAGCGCCCGCTGCTGGCGGAGCGCCGATGCGCGCGACCTGCGCAGCGGCGCAGATGCTCAGTGCAGCGAAGGCGGCAACCGCAACCAATCGCGGTGCGAAATGTCTTGTCACACTCGGCTCCAATTTTGTCCGCCTATGACTGGCAAATCCAGCGGGCAAACATCATACTGATAATCACTACCCGTACCTGAATCCATGATCTTCGTTCTCGACAACTACGACTCCTTCACCTACAACCTGGTGCAATACCTGGGCGAATTGGGCGAGGAGGTCGTGGTGCGCCGCAACGACCAGGTCACGGTCGACGAAATCCAGGAACTGCATCCCGACCGCATCGTCATTTCTCCAGGCCCGTGCACGCCACAGGACGCGGGCATCAGCATCAACCTGATCCGCCACTTCGCGGGGCGCGTGCCGCTGCTGGGCGTGTGCCTCGGCCATCAGGCCATCGGTGCGGCCTTCGGTGGTAAGGTCGTACGCGCCGGCACGCTCATGCACGGGAAGACCAGCTCCATCGAGCACGACGGTAAGACCATCTTCCGCGACATCCCTTCGCCGATGACCGCCACGCGCTATCACTCGCTCGTCGTGCAGGAGACGGGCCTGCCCTGCGAGCTGGAGATCTCCGCCACATGCCACGACCGCAGCGGGCAACGGGTCATCATGGGCCTTCGGCACCGCAAGCTCCCGGTTGAAGGAGTGCAGTTT
>Ga0335082_10001704_pt1 | contig 23457 bp, 12 predicted proteins | sample Lox_Sample_41_FD_206718 | JGI IMG/M metagenome (GOLD analysis project Ga0335082, IMG submission 206718) | Soil microbial communities from Loxahatchee National Wildlife Refuge, Florida, United States - Lox_Sample_4.1 | ecosystem: Environmental > Terrestrial > Soil > Wetlands | place: USA...
TCTACTCGGTCACATTTCCATTCAGACAACCGAACGATATCTCGGTTGCAAACAGCGCATTCAAGGTGCCGTCAACGACAAAATCGGAATAGAGCCGTCGGGCTGAGCGATCCGCTTGCTGTCCGCTTTGCCGACGATCCACTCCGGAATCGGTGCCGCCGGTCAAAGTCGTGCTCATCTATAATCGACCGCACCGATGGCCCTCACCTCTGGCCAGAAACTCGGCCCGTATGAAATTCAGTCGCCGCTGGGCGCAGGCGGGATGGGAGAGGTGTACCGCGCACTAGATACGCGGTTGGGCCGTCACATTGCCTTGAAGGTGCTTCCTGCCAGGGTGCTTTCCGACGAAATCTCCATCGAGCGCTTTCAACGCGAAGCGCGCGCGGCTTCATCGTTGAATCATCCCCACATCTGTACGGTGTATGACGTCGGCGAACAGGACGGAGTGCACTACATCGCGATGGAACTCATGGAGGGCAGTACGCTCGCGAACCTGCTGGTTGCGGGGCCCCTCCCGATTGAGGATGTGTTGAAGCTGGGTATCCAAATTGCCGATGCCCTTGACGCGACTCACCGAAAGGGCGTGATTCACCGTGACATCAAGCCTTCGAACATCTTCGTCACCGGTCGTTCCGATGCCAAGCTACTCGATTTCGGCTTAGCGAAGGACGGTTCCTTGGCTACCGCCGCCGCGGACGCAGCCACGCTTTCCGGCCCGATGACCTTAGGGGGCGAAGTACTCGGCACAGTCGGCTACATGTCCCCGGAGCAAGCCGAAGGTAAGAAATCGGATGGCCGCAGCGACATATTTTCTTTTGGCGCAGTGTTGTACGAAATGGCAACAGGCCAGCGCGCATTTCGGGGCGAGTCGACGGCCAGTGTTCTTGCAGAAATTCTCCGCAGTGATCCTCCGCCGGCAACCAGCCTCAATCCCAAAGTTCCTCAGGAACTGCAGCGCGTGATCAGCAAGGCCCTGGAAAAACAGCCATCCGAGCGTTTCCAATCCGCCCACGAACTGATGATTGACCTTCGGCGGCTGAAGCGGCAGATGTTCGATTCGGCGGGCACCGGCTCGGCCATTGCTCCTCTGCGTCCGGTCCCCTGGTGGCATACGAGAGTTGCGGTCGTCGCATGTATGGCGACTCTGGTGGTGGTGTTGCTGATTGCACTAGTAGTTGCGGGTCTTTCGTCGGCTCCCGTCCAAGGAGTGCTCGATTCCCGGCAGATCACCTATTCCACAGATCGCAAAGACGCGCCGCTGGTGACCGACGGAGCGCGCCTTTATTTTCAAGGCCAAAACGGTCCCGTAGAAATGTCGGTGAATGGCGGCCCGATCGCGCCGCTTCGGGGATCCGCAACCGGGATGCGAATGCTAGATGTATCGCGGGACGGTTCTCAGCTACTGGCCCTCAAGCCCAGTCTCGGAGATGAAAGTTTCAAAGGATCGATCTGGTCTGTCCCTGTACTTGGCGGGTCGCCGAAGAGGATCGGAAATGAAATGGTGACTGATGCTCGCTGGATGCCTGACGGCCGCTCGGTAATATATGTATATCTCCGGTCGGTCTTCATCACCGGGGTGGATGGAGCGAACCCGAAACTTTTCTGGGAAGCTCCGGGCAATGCATACGATCCAAAATTCTCGCCGGACGGTCGCCACGTCCGCTTGAGCGTCGAGGAAAATCATCACCTCAAGATCTGGGAACTGAATGCCAACGGCAGCAACGCTCACCGGCTTCCGTTGGAATGGCCCGCGGATTCGGATCAGGGATCAGGACGATGGACTCCGGACGGCCGACATTTTATCTTCCAGTCGGACGCCAGTGGTGTAATGAACATTTACGAATTGATGGAACCATCTTGGCTGGCCTTCTGGAAGAAGCCGACCGCTGCAAAACTTACCTCGGGTGATATTGAAATTGTCGACGCAACTCCCAGCCGCGACAGCCGGCAATTGTTCGTGATGGGGCGCCTCTCGCAAGGTGCCATGCAGGTGTTCGATCCGCAACAGAAGCGTTTCGTCCCATTCCTGGGCGGACTCGCCGCATCGGAGTTCGTCATCTCGCCGGACAAACAATGGATGGCCTATACGGACTTCCCCAGGCATTTCTTGTGGCGCAGCCGGCTGGATGGAAGCGAGAAACTGCAGCTGACTAGTTCATACGCTGCATGGCCGCGCTGGTCGCCCGATGGAAAAAACATTGCCTACATGAACTGGAGGTCGATCTTCCTTATCTCCAGCGATGGCGGAACCCCGGAAAAACTCATCGGCGGCGGTGAAACATCCGCCGTTGCACCGGAGTGGACACCAGACGGAAAAGCGATCACCTTCAACGATTTCCCGCGACTTGGGACCAAGCTGAAGGGCGTCCAGGTGCTTGATCTTGCCACCCGGGAAATTTCCATCTTTCCCGGATCAGAAGGGTTTTACGTTGGCTCGTGGTCGCCTGACGGAAAATATCTGGTGACAGTGGCACAGAATCCGCTCCGCATGATGCTGTATAACGTCCCAATTCGTTCCTGGAGTGAACTCAAGAGATTCGACGCGCCTTGGGGATACTGGGTCTGGACCCGTGACAGCAAGTCCCTCCTCTTCGCTCAGACCGAACAACTGAGAGGCATCTACCGGTTGGCCATCGCCGACCGTAAGTGGGAGCGCGTTGCGAGCCTCGAGGGAATCAACATCGCTGATCAGGTGAACGAGGCTTATCTGAATCTGACTGCCGACGGACAACCTGCAATCATGAATGACACAAGCGTGGTGCAAATCTATTCCCTGCAGTGGAAGTGAAACATCTTCTGGTGAGCCTGCGCTTGCTGTTCGCCATTCGAAGAGCACGAACTGGCAGTTTACTGGTGACGGGCAAGCCGGAAGTCAATTTACCTATTGCCGACCATCCGGGAGTTATTGCGTCATGGTTTGAAACGGAACTGCCAAGTTCAGACGCGTTCCAGGGCGACGACCAACATCTTCTCTGAGCCAGTCAGTTCTGGCCGGAGGGCTGAACGCGGGATTGGCAGAATTGTCCTCCACCTTTCAGAACCAAGCATGTTCTGTTATGCTCTGGCGCCATGCGACGCCGTGAGTTCCTCACCCTGTCGGCTACGAGCGTTGGCGGTGTGCTCGTCTACTCCCTGGATCGCAAACCTTTTCGACTCTTCGCGCAAAGCGAACAATCGGTGCGTATCCCGCTTCGATTCCTCACTCAGCCGGAAGCCCTGATTGTCGCAGCCGCGGCCTCACGAATCTTTCCGAGCGATGAAACCGGTCCGGGAGCGCAGGAAGCCGGGGTCGCGGTCTACGTCGACAGACAATTAGCCGGGCCCTGGGGACGGGATCGCTATCGCTACACTCAGGAACCATTCGAAGAGAACACCCCCGCCGAATTCGGCTACCAGGGCAAAGCGACACCGCGCCAGGTTTATCGCGAGGGGCTGAGAGACTTGAAGGGCTTCGATCAATTGCTACCCACTGAACAGGACAACAAGCTGAGGCAAATCGAAACCACTCCGTTCTTCTCACTCCTGCGCCGGAACACCATCGAGGGCATGTTCTGCGATCCTGTCCACGGCGGGAATATCGATATGGTCGGTTGGCAGCTGATCGGATACCCGGGACCGCGGATGAGCAACTACGCTGACGTTGATAAGCACTTTGGCGAGGCATTTCGCCCCAAACCAGTCAGCTTGCGAGACACGTCGGACAACAACGTTCGTCCGAGCGAGGACGAAGAATGAAGAACTTGCCCGCAGTGGATGCAGTAATTGTAGGCGGCGGCTGGACAGGCTTGCTCATGGCCAAGGAGCTTGGTTCTCGTTCCGGTCTCTCGGTGGCCGTACTGGAACGCGGAAAGCATCGTGAGTCTGCCGACTACCCCGGCACCATGGATGAACTGGATTACGCAGTACGCCTTCACATGACGCAGGATCTCTCGCTGGAGACGGTCACGGTTCGGCACGATTCCACCCAGCGGGCGTTGCCCATGCGACAGTACGGGTCTTTTCTTCCCGGCTCCGGCGTCGGTGGTGCAGGCGAACACTGGAATGGGATAAGTCCCCGCTTCCTGCCGGATTGTTTTGAATTGTTTTCACGAACCGTGGAGAAGTATGGCGCCAAGCGGCTGCCTGCGGATCACGCGATTCAAGACTGGGGCGTCACCTACGATGAGATGGAGCCATACTACACGCGCGCAGAGCGCATGCTAGGGATCTCAGGGAAAGCGGGCAACATCAGGGAGAAAAAGATCGCGGGCGGAAATGTCTTCGAAGGCTGGCGGAGCGCTGAGTACCCAACACCACCCACCAAGATCCCTTATTTTTCTGCCCTCTTCAGTGACGCCGCAAAGGCGCTCGGATACCATCCGTATCCGAGTCCAGCCGCCAACCTGAGCGAACCATACACCAACCCTGACGGAGTCTCGCGTTCCGCCTGCTTTTATTGCGGATTTTGCGAACGATTCGGTTGCATGGTGGGTGCTAAGGCGCAGCCCACCAACACTCTTTTGCCACTCATCCAAAAGCGGAAGAACATTTCCATTCGCAGCGGTGCGTCGGTCCGCCGCGTAATCTATGGAACCGCCGGCAGGGGGAAAAGAGCACAGGGCGTCACGTATCTCGACGATAAAGGCGAAGAGGTTTTCCAACCGGCAGAATTGGTTTTCCTGGCTTCATGGACTCTCAACAATACCCGGCTGTTACTCCTCTCCGGTATTGGAGAGCCTTATAACGCCCAAAGCGGAAAAGGTACGGTAGGAAGAAACCTCACCCACCAGGTGTCTATAGGTGCAGCAACCGCGTTCTTCGAGAAGCCTTTGAATCGGTTTATGGGTTCTGGTGCGGCCGGCGTCTGTATCAGTGATTTTGATGGAGACGCATTCGATCACAGTGGACTTCCTTTTCTCCGTGGAGGAATCCTGGTGGCTATGAGCATGGGCTACCGGCCTATCGCGAATTTCGGAATACTTCCGCCGAGTGTAAAAGCTGGTTGGGGATCGGACTGGAAGAAAGCGGCCCTCGAGAATTATGACCGAACTGGCGTCATCAATTTTGTGGGGGAGCACATCGCGTATAAAGGGAACTACATGGATCTCGATCCTACGTACAAAGATCATTTTGGTGACCCACTGCTGCGGTTCACGATCAACTGGGGGGAGAACGAACGAAACGTGGCGGAGTTTGTGACTCCCAAAGCACTCGAACTTGCCCGCGCCATGGGAGCGAAGGAAATTAGTTCATTCCCGGGCTTGAAAAACTACGACGCCAACCGTTACCAGTTCACTCACATTCAGGGAGGAACCATCATGGGGAGTTCTCCCGACCGTTCGGTAGTCAACCCGTACTTGCAGCATTGGCAAGTCCCAAACCTTTTTGTCTTGGGTGCATCGACGTTTCCGCAGAATCCGTCGGCACATCCTACGCTTACTATTTTGGCTCTTACCTACCACACCGCCGACGCGATCGTAGACCGTTATTTGAAGAGTCCATCCCAATTGGCGTGAAGCTGGGCGACTTCATTTCCCAATCGGCATAACCCAGGACCAGACATGAGGAGACCCGGCTTTTGCTTCCGTGGTTTTAACCTCGGCTCGCGCTTTCTTGGGCAAAGACTGGTGGTCCTGGGTGGATGACGCTAGTGCTTTTTCGGACGCGACGCTGGGATGAGTGCTCAACGCTGAAGAAGGTGTGAGGCGTCGCGTTCGAAAAAGCCGTCAGAAGGAAGCCGCTGGCGCGGCGGACGCGGGACCTATGCCAATTGAATGGAGCGAGTAAGAGGTGTAGAAGTTCGCGAGAGTCGTCAGGGCCGGTGCAGAAGGAACCCGTCGACGCCGAAGTGAGCCTAAGCCGGGACAGGAAGAAGATGTCCGGGTATAACGAAGGCACATTTCGGCGAGAGGCTCGGAAGCGCGCCGACAGGGCGGTGTGTGGGCGAGTGATTTCATGCAGCCGTGGCCAGGAGCGGTGGAGAACGGAGTTGGAGTTGTGCGGCTGTAAATCGTTCGACGACGACCATCGGTCCGCGGCACTTGGGACAGCGCCACAGCGGGTGCGCTAGAGAGCGGTCGAGGTTTCCGATTCGTTTTTCGGTGGACTGGCGTGGAGAGCGGCGCAGCACCGTGGCAGCAGAGCGGCGCGCCTTCGGTTGGCGAGGAAGCCGAAGTGGCGGATGCGGACGAAGCCCTTGGGGAGCAGATGAAGTAGGAAGCGACGGAGAAACTCATCGCGCGAGAGGGTCATCAGTTTCTGCCGATTGTGGTCGGCAGAGTCACGCCAGCGAAAGGTAACCTGGCCGTCGGCCAACGCGATCAGGCGATGGTTAGAGATGGCCACGCGGTGGGTATAGCGGCCGAGATACTGCAGGGCGTACTCGGGTCCGCCGAAGGGCGGTTTGGAGTAGACGATCCAATCTTTGCGGAAGAGCGGACGCAGCCAGGCAGCGAAGAACTTGGGATGGGTGAGCGCTGCGAGTTCTCCGGCCAGGTGCAGTTGGCCGTGCGCGAAGGCAGACTTGAGGCCGGCGACGAACTTGCCACGAAACACGCGCCGCAGTACAGCAATGGGAAGGAAGAAGCGTGGGTGGGATCGAATCCAACGGGCATGATCGCAGGAGAGTCCGCCGGCGGGAACGACACAGTGGACATGGGGATGCAGTTGAAGTTTCTGGTTCCAGGTGTGCAACACACTGAAGAAGCCGATCTCGGCTCCGAGATGGGCAGGATTGCGAGCGACCTCGAGAAGAGTTTCTGCGCTGGCCCGAAGTAGCAAACCATAGATCAGTTTTTTGTTCTGGAGAGCCAACCCAGCCAGTTGCGGCGGCAGGGTGAAGACGACGTGGACATAGGGCGTGGGCAGAAGTTCCCGACGACGCGCCGCGATCCAGAGTTCCCGCGCACCGGTCTGACACTTCGGGCAGTGCCGATTGCGGCAGCTGTTGTAAGAGATGGTGGCACGAGGTCCGCAGTTGGTGCACTCATCGATATGGCCGCCGAGGGCGGCGGTGCGACAGCGCGCGATGGCCCGCAGGACCTTAAGGTGGGTCCAGCGGAGCCACGAACGATTCCTCTCGATGAAGTCTGCTCCTGCGCTGCGAATGATGTCGGCCACCTCGAACTGTGGCCGACTCATCTACTCCTCCTCGGACGACCTGCCTTTCTTGAGCACCAGCGCGTCCAGCGGACTGGGAGTGGCATGCAGGTGCCTTTGCGAGAGGTGGAGATAGCGAGCAGTTTCTTTCAGATCGTGATGGCCTAACAGGATCTGGATGGTGTGCAGGTCGGCGCCGGCTTCGAGCAAGTGGGTGGCGAAGCAATGGCGGAGCACGTGGGGATAGATACGTTTCTTAATCCCGGCGCGGCGGGCGGCTTCGACGCAAGCGTGGTAGGGCGTCTTGTCATCCATGGGGTGATCAGCACTGTGCCAGCGGTTGCCGGGAAAAAGCCAGACAGACTTCTTGCGCAGACGTCGCCAGTGAGCGCGCAGTTCCTCGAGCAGGACAGGGCTGAGCATGACGTCGCGGTCTTGATGGCCTTTGCCGTCCTGAATGTGCACGACCATGCGTCGGCTATCGATGTCGCTGACCTTCAGGCGCGTGAGCTCGGTGCGCCGCACGCCGGTGCCGTAGAGGGTCATCAAAATGGTGCGATAGAAGGAAGTCGGCGCAGTAAGAAGAGGTTGTGGCGGGAGCAGGGACGGCAGCAACTGGAATCATTCCGGTTGGCGCCGTGGGCGAGCCGGCGACGGCGCGATCTGCTGGAGTTGCTGGATCGACTGAACCCGACCATCGCGGAACTGAGCCAGGCGATCGAGCAGCAAGTAGAGAAGTGCCCCGAGGCGCAGCGACTGATGACGCATCCCGGGGTGGGTCCGCTGACCGCACTGGGCTTCATGCTGATCATCGGGAAAGCGGAGCGATTCCAGTGTGGGAAGCAGGTTGCAAGCTATCTCGGATTAGTACCACTGGAAGATTCGAGCGGGAATCGGCGACGGCTGGGGCACATCACCAAGCAAGGGAGTTCGATGTTGCGTTTTTTTGCTGGTAAAAGCGGCGCAGGTTACGACACGCAGTATCCCGGAATGGCGCAGCAAGTATTTTCATCTGATGATGTGGCGGGGAAAGAAGATCGCAAAGGTGGCCCTGGCGCGGAGGCTAGCCATTCGTTTGTACTGGATGTGGCGCAAGGGATGGGATTACGAGCAAGTGAAAAAGTTCGGTTCGCACGCAGGACAGCCCGGAAATCGCGATGGTGTGCAGTCCAACACCGAGTAATTGATTGGGCATCCTGCTCCCCTATTACGGGGAGTCTGAACTAGTAATCATGATCGCAGTTCGAGACCGAAGAGATGCATGGGTCGGACCGAGTTCCTGACCTGAAAACGATTACCAGCGAGCCTACGGTTGGAAAGCAAAACCATCCACTAGAGCGAAATGGCGCTCTTGTTCGAGCGCATGCGGAAGTGTTGTCGAAAACAGCTTGACACCGCCGACATTGTCAGAGACGCGATTTTTCGCCACCTTTGAATTGTTGAACCGTGACGACTATCCAGCAAGTCAATCTTTTGCGTTCACGAGTGCCCACAAGAAGCCGGATCACGATGTGTGAAGGTATTTAGCCCGGCCTCGTGGCTGAACTTCAGCGACTTGGATGGAAGGTTTGGCCAGGGGTTCGGAGCGCTTTTTGAAACTCGGCCAGTTGTTCTCGTCCGCGAGCGGCACGCTCCTTTACGCTCACCCGAAGCTTTTCCATCACGGCCCGGAATTCTTTGGAATTCTCAGGAGCGTCGGTCACCCGGCGAGATAGCGCTCGGATCTTTTCTTCAGCGGTCATAATAACTAGTGATAGCATTTGTTCATCCTTTTTGGCTCAAAGACGTAACCCTATTTGCTATTTCACATTGGTAGATGATTCGTGATTACAATTTGAGAAGGCCAGTAAAAAAGGGCGTTTCATCGAGAAAATTTGATCTACCGTGCTTCCCCTACGCTGGTGAATGAAAGGGAATCCAGAATCACCCTTGGTCGTCTGTCACGTCTTCACACGATTGTTGAAATCACTCAGAACGACTTGTTCCGATCAGGCAGAAAGGTCGTACAGGGACACCTGTAGAATCGAAACTTTAGTTGCAAAACCTGAGATTCTACAGCTGTAGTTTTGCACCGGTGATGGTCCGGTGATTGCAGTCATGGTCGGTGAGCGAGAGAGGGATGAGAATCTTGGACCCCACAGAGCAACGATGCAAAGCACTATGCTTTAGAGCCGCAGGCGAAGAAGACACTGACGAACTCGCGCGACTGGTCACGGAAATGTGTCTCATGCTGGAAGAACGTCAAGCAGAATTGCGAAAGACCGACGGACGTGGAATTTCTGCTGCCAACTGACTGCCCCGAGGATCGAAGCATTGCATTGTTCGGTAGGAGCTGTTGGTTGCAGTCCACAGGGTTCTGGCAATCCTGTCCCGCGTGGGAGTGGACATATGAAAACACCAGAATTGGCCGATGTGGGGTGGCTTGGACCGCGGTACGAAATGGATGACGCCAGCCATCGCTTTGGGAAGTGCTCTCAATGCCATGAGATCATCTGCGTGGAAAAAGCCGTGACAGACTCAAACAGTGCGGGGCCCGAAACCAATGAAATGCTTTATAAACTGTTTCGCACCCACGTGAAGCTCATGCACTCTGAGCGCTCCACCCAATCCGCTGCCTGAGAGAAGCCCCAGAATCCAAAAATTTTAAAGCCTTCTTCCTCCCAGTGATGTTCGAGACGGATTTGCTCCGGCAACACTATTCAAGCCGAGTGAAGGGCTACTCGCATGTAGCTGTCGAAATCACGTTTACACTCATTTGAAGCAACCGGGCAATGCTACTGGGCTTGTACCGAACTGTCACTTTGAGAAGAACAACTCATTCGCAGGGCACCTTGGGAGTCGTAGAGCCTGCGCCGGGGAAGGAAGCATCAACGCAGTCGTGAGGGTTTACTTCTCTCGCCCGAACAGGTTCTTGGCCCTTGAAAATAATGAAGAGCCCACGTTCGCGCTTCACCGTAGCCTCTTGTCCAGCCGCCCACGATGCAGGATAGTACCCAGTGAATGATTCGTAGCGTACAACGTATTTCTTGCCTTGCCAGTCCAGTGTCAAATCATAGACTGGATGGCCGTCAAAAACGGGGGCTCGTCCTGACCAGCCAACGAGCCGACCTTGCTCATGTTCTTTGACCGAGACTACCTTGGCTTTGCTCACCCCTTGGTCCGCGAGCAAGAAAATCTCACAGCAGAAACTGACGGTCAGATTGGATCTGGGCGATCGATCGAGTTGGTACTGCGTGCTGGACGAAGGCTGCGTGGTCCAGCGGGAACAAAGGGTGAGCACAACGGCCAAGGCGCTGCGCGAGGGTTCGGCAAAATGCCGCGCAGCCGCATCGCACTGGAGACCGAGATGCATTCACCCTAGGTGAGTCGGCTACTGAGCGAGTTGCGGCATGAAGTGATCGTGGCGCATGCCCGCAATGTGCGGCTGATCGGGGAGAGCCGGAAGAAAGACGATCGGTTCGATGCGCAGACCCTGGCGCGGCTGGCGCGGATCGACCCCGAGTTGCTGTGTCCGGTTAGAGAGAAATTAACGAGCGGAGAGAAGTCTCTAGACGGCAACTGATGACCTGCCGTTGTCAGAAGTTCTCCATCATCCACATGTTGCTACTCTGATCTCTGTCAATGATCGCCAGGTGCCGGCCGTCGGGAGAAGGAAGGCCGTGACAAGTATCTCCGCCGTCACACTTCCGAAGAGATGTTGCATTTCCCTGAAAGTCCAGGAAGAAGAGCTCGTTTCCTCTCTGTCCCTGCCTACTTGCAAAAAGTCCCGCTTGATCCGCTGACCACTCCAGCCAGATCAGTTTTACGTCTGATCGGTAAGGGATTGTGCGTATGCTGCGGTCACGTAATGAATAAATTTCAATCGGGCTTTCCGGACTTCGGGCAATCGCAAGCCGAGTGCCATCTGGTGAAATAACGCAGGTCGGAACTTCAAGTGTCCCGAGTTCGCGAACAAGATTGAACCGTGCCAATTCGGAACCACGGCCCTTTATCGGATCGAGAATCGAGACAATCATCTGCTTGCGATCTTCGCTTTGCTCCGCGATCGAACACGTAGTGGAAGGTGGCAGGGCACAGGACACATTGCCGTGACGTGATAGCTGCAATATGGTTTCTGGAATTCCGCCGGCGAGCGGAATTCGCACGATCGGAAATGGGATTGTCGGGTGTTCAATACTCTGCCCATTCGGCCAAATCCGCCCGATATACCATTTGCCATCTGGAGTGGTCGCACCCAAGAGCAGCGCTCCTCCGGCCATCGATGACACGATCGGTTCTGGCGCGCCTGAATCGAGAGATTGCTTATGCAGGCTCCACCTGAGTCGGTTTCGAGCGACCAGAACCTTACCCTCGGCAGTCCAACCGCGAACGCTGTCGTCCTCCTCCAGAGCAAATCGTCGAATGTTACCGAGCCGCTTTCCAGCAGCCTCAATATCGGCGATATACGTCGTATAAAACCCCGAGGACGCTACGAAGGTCAGTCGCTTGTCATCCTTCGTGACGCTACCGCTAGACACGCAAAAGTTAGGCCAGTTCGTTAGCCGCCTGGGTTCTTCGAGGCGCCTGCCAGTGGCGAGATCGAGGCGCATTGCCCAGTAATTGCAGACAGTGTCGCTTTCGGGTAAGCCATACACCGCCCGTCCATTGTGCAGCCACACAAAGTCGTTCATCTTGGAGAGTTCGGCATCTCGGAGCACTGTAATCGGGGAACCGCCCTCCAGAGGTTGGCTCCACGCTGTGCTACCCGATGCATCTCTTGAAACGTAAAGGTAGTGTTTCCCATCCGGAGACCATCCCGAACAGTCCATTGCGGTGCCCTCGTTGGCCTCGTAGGTCTTCCGGGCTTGCTCGCCATTGGGTCCCATGAACCAAATCTCGCGTTCTCCCGCCTGACCTTTGTTGGTTGCGAATGAGATCTCATTGCCATCGGGAGAAACAGCACAGCCGAGGGCATGTTCGCGAAGCTTGGTCGGCGCTCCGCCAAGTACAGAAACTACCCAAATGCTGGCTGTAGCTGAACTCCAGTCTCTCCATTCTTCTGCAGCTGGATACGCGTTGACGAGAAACCTGGTGTTATCGGGAAACCAGCCAATTACACCCCACTTTACATTCTGCTTTTTCAGGGCTTCTGGTTGCGGAGTTGTGTGTGTCTCGCCACTCTCGATGACCTTGAGATGAAGTCCTGAGGTGTCGCTATATGCCAGGTATTTGCCGTCAGGCGAAATCGCACCGCCGATCACGGGGTTCTCACTGGAATTGAACGTGAGTTGGCTTAACTTGATTCCAGGAGCAATCGAGACCGTTTTCGGGGGATGGTAAAGCACGTATACAACCGCCCCAACAGCGATTGCGGCGGCAACACCCAAACCGACGATCCAGCCATAGGCGACCTGTTTAAGAGTCGACTTTCGTCGCAATTTTTCAAGATCGGCGCATATCTCGGAGGCAGTTTGATATCGAGCATCGCGCTCCTTCTCGAGGGCTCCGTTCACTATCTTTTCGAGCCCTGTCGGAATTCGACCATTTCGCTCGTGTATAGCAATCGGCTCCCGGTTGAGAATGGCATCATGCAGCACTGATGCGTTTTCGCCCGGGAAAGCTCGCTGCCTAGTCGCCATTTCATAAAGCACCAGGCCGAAGGAGAACAGGTCGGTCCGCGGGTCTAATTTCTCACCTCGCACCTGCTCCGGAGACATGTAAGCAGCGGTCCCGACCGTCGTGCCGGTGCGCGTCAGGGTCAGCAGTGGATTCGATCCCTGCTTCGGCCGTGGCTCGACCGATGATTGAGGCTGGGGCTCCACAGATTCAAATTCATGGAGTTTGGCGAGGCCGAAATCCAGTATCTTCGCTTGCCCGCGGTTGGTAATGAAGATGTTTGCCGGCTTAATATCGCGATGAATAATGCCCTTCTGGTGCGCGGCCTCGAGTCCGCGCGAAATCTGTAGGGCAGTATCCAGCAGTGACTCGAGTCGAAAAAGCGGATCGCGCTTCGAGTCTGCTTCTTGCGAAAGTACGTCACGCAGCGCGTGGCCTTCCAGCAACTCCATCACAATGAAGGGCTGCCCTTCATGTTCTTCAACCGCATGGATGGTACAAATATTGGGATGATTGAGCGCCGAGGCGGCACGCGCTTCGCGCTCGAAACGCTGCATTGCCGCGGCATTTCCTGCTAATTCTTCGGGCAAGAACTTCAGGGCTACGCGGCGTCCAAGCTTGATGTCTTCAGCTTTATAAACTACGCCCATGCCGCCGCCACCGAGCACTTCCAGCACCCGGTAGTGCGCGACTCTCCTGCCGATCAGGTTTTGACCAACCGTGGGTGCGGGCGGGTTGCTGTTGTCAGGGGTGGACTCCACCCATTCCACCGGAGGTTTCCAGCGGTATCCACGTCGCGCCAGCGTCTCGATAAAACGAGGATTCTCCGCCGAGTCCCCCAGCGCCTGCCGCAGCCGGTTCACAGCGGAGCCGATGCTGTGCTCGAACTCTACGATAGTGTCGTTCGGCCATAGCCGCTTGCGCAGATCCTCCCTCGGCACCAGTTCGCCCGGCCGCTCCAGTAGCGCGACCAGGACTCGCAGGGGTTGCTCGGAGAGACGGACGGTCTTATCGCCGTCCTTACGCAACTCGCCCGTCCGGAGATCAAGCTCAAAGCCCTCAAACCGGACCGCGTTCTTGGATCGGCCAATGTCGGGCACAACTCACCCCAGAGTGCCCGGATTTTACCACCGGTGGGACGTGACCCAAGCCCGTTCCTGCACCGAGCCACCCTCCTGATCTAGTGCTATGACAGGTAGGCTCCGCGCGTAAGTACAGGTCAATTCAGAGCTTACAGTCGTGACGCAACGGTGAAGTATTGGTGACGCGCTTTGCATTGCGCCAACTCGTGCGCCAGCGGATAGTGGCCGCGTCATTTCAGAAGAGGAGAATATGAAGAAAAATCCAACGGTTGCAATTATTGCCATCGCGTTCTTCGCCGTGCTGGCAATCCCTCTTCAATCGGCCGCTCAAGAACACTCAGGAGCGCACAAGAGACACCCCCGATACAAACTAGTCGATCTAGGCACGTTTGGCGGTCCTGAAAGCTTCCTCTATGGCTGGGACCACTCGCACTTTGCGCATGTATTCAACAATGAGGGGACACTCACCGGCTGGGCCGAAACTCCCGAACGTGATCCCTCTTCCGACCCTAACTTCTGTTGGGACTTGGACTGCTTTGTTGCCCACGCCTATCGCTGGCAGAACGGAAGAATGAGAGACCTGGGAACTCTGCAAGGGGGCGCGAGCAGCGACTCCCGCTGGATCAGTGAGAACGGACTGATCGCAGGAGACTCTGAGAACGGTGAATTGGACCCGTTGAATCCCGGTTTACTGCAAATTCGTGCTGTTCTCTGGAAGGGCGGCCAAATCATCGAACTGGGGAGCTTGGAGGGCGGATACGACAGCCTCGCTCATGCAGTGAACAGCAGGGGCCAGGTTGTTGGAACGTCGCTGACCACAGTCTCCGATCCTGACTCGATCATGGGTGCGATCTACGGCTGGCCGCAACAGACTCGTGGATTCCTTTGGGAGAACGGGAGCATGCGGGACCTTGGGACGCTGGGCAGTGGCACCAACGCGATGGCGCTGATGTTGAACGAAAGTGGCCAGGTCGCCGGGTATTCCTACACAGGACCCGACCCCAGTTCGGGCTGCCCCTTTCCCCTCGTCACCGCGTCGTTTCTTTGGCAGAAAGGTACGATGTTGGACCTCGGTACCCTCGGTGGCACTTGCACTCTCGTCAGTGATCTCAACAACCGTGGTCAGGTGGTTGGCGTTTCGAATCTTGCAGGAGATGAAACGCGGCATCCCTTCTTCTGGCAGCAAGGCGTCATAAGAGACCTGAGCACTCTCGGCGGAGAAGGCGCTGCAATCGCTGTGAACGAAGCCGGCATCGCGGCAGGCTGGTCGAACCCTGAGGGCAACGCCGTCACTCGCCCAACGATGTGGAAGGATCACCACGTCATCGATCTTGGGACGGTGGGCAGCGATCCCTGCGGGATTGCGACCGCACTTAACTCCCAGAGCATGGTGGTTGGCTTCTCTGGCGACTGCAACTTTGATGACTTAAACGCCTTTCTGTGGGAACCCGGAAGATCTATCGTCGATTTGAACGATTTCGTTCCTCCGAACTCCGATCTTCACTTGCGAGTTGCCTGGGCCATTAACGACCGCGGTGAGATTGCTGGACTCGGCAGGTTTCCTGACGGTGTCCATCACGCCTTTGTGTTAGTCCCGTGCGGAGATGGCGTCCCTACAGACCACGACGGCTGTCGCGGTCCTCGTGACCAACCAGACGCAACTGCAGGAAAGCTCCAACGCCCCACCCTCCAGCCAGGTTTCCAAACGCTCTCTGGCCCGCGCCGATTGCAAGCCTTTCACCCGTGGCATCAGAGGTGAACCCTGTTCTGAAGCATAGCCCGCAGTGGAAGACAAGGGAACTCACTACGAAGCACGTCGTCGGATTCATCATCGCAACTAGACAGCACATAAATTCAACTTGTCCGCGGAAACTTGAGCAATTCAGATTGGAGCGCCGTATATGACAACTAAAAGGCCAGTCTTGGTCCTCGAAATCACGATGTTGTTAGTAACGAGCACAACAATTCGCCTGGCCGCGCAGGAGAACTCTGAAAGTATCGGCCACGACCGGCGTCACGTCAGATACAGACTCGTCGATCTGGGCACGTTTGGCGGTCCCAATAGCAGCGACTTTGCATCCCCGATCATGAACAACCAGGGCGGAATCACCGGTGGGGCCGATACCGCCGATTCCGATCCCAATGCTCCCAATTGCTACAACCCGGATTGCTTCGTCACCCACGCTTACATTTGGAGGAAGAGTGTACTCACCGACTTGGGTGGACTTCCTGGTGGCTTTGGGAGCGCTGGTAATTGGATCAACGACCATAACGAGGTCGCCGGGGAATCCCTGAATGGTCAGATCGATCCATTGCTGGGCCTACCAGCTCGTGCTGCTGTTCTCTGGAAAAGCAACGGTCAGATCGTTGACCTGGGAACTTTCGGCGGGAATGAAAGCTTGGCCGCAATGATCAACAATCGGGGGCAGGTCGTCGGAGCGGCTGCGAATGCCATCGCAGATCCTTTTCCAGGGCCCCTCGGGTTCTGGGGAACACAGTCGCGGGCCTTCCTGTGGGAGAAGGGCGTGATGAGAGACCTGGGCGACTTGGGCGGCCCCGACGCTTTTGCGACCTTCGTGAACGAGCGCAGCCAGATCGCAGGTGTCTCTTACACCAGTTCGACTCCTAGCCCAATCGAAACCCAATGCGGAAAGGACATCCCACCACAAAATCCGTTCCTCTGGGAAAAGGGCCGGATGATCAACTTGGGTACGCTAGGCGGCATTTGCGGGTTCCCGTCGTACCTTAACAACCAAGGGCAGGTTGTTGGGCAATCTGATCTTGCGGGAGATTTCACCGCCCATCCTTTTCTCTGGGATCCCAAGAGGCATCCCCATCTCCGAGACTTGGGCACACTGGGAGGGACCTTCGGGTTCCCCACAGGGCTGAATGACGCGGGCGAGATTGTCGGCGCGGCGTCTACTCCAAACGACGAGGCATTTCATGCGTTCTTCTGGAGCAACGGAGTGATGAAGGACCTGGGCACCGTCAAAGGCGACGGATGCAGTGTGGCCTATCACATAAATGCCGGCGGTCAGGTCGTGGGCACGTCAGGGGACGGCTGCAACGAAGTGCACGCGTTTTTTTGGCAATACGGCGGTCCCATGATGGACCTGAACGATCTAGTACCTTCCGGATCAGGCTTGGTGTTGACCGCCGGAGAGTTCATCAATGACCGCGGGGAAATTGGCGCCAGTGGCGTACTTCCGAATGGTGACGACCATGCGATCCTTTTAATTCCCTGTGACGACACCCAAGGCGACATCGACGGTTGCGGGGATTTCGCACAAAGCGTAAATGAAGGTCCAACGAGTCCGGCATTCCCAGCGAAGGAATCTGCGTCTCAGTTCAAGCAAACCCCGAGCGAAAGCGTGGCGAGACTTCGAGCCCGCCTGGCCCGGCGGTACCGCATTCCTGGCATTGGCTGGCCCAAGCAATAAGCGAGGCAACATTACCCCATGAGAGTGGGTGGTTTGTAACCGGGCCGCGTTACCGAGCCCTGCGAGCGCTACATCAGCAGTCACAACGAAGTCAGGGCACTAGAACTGCAGCTGCGCTTTTACCTGAATCATTCTGCCGACGTTGTCGCCGCCCAATCCGCTGCCGAGGAGGCTGGTGGGCGGCGAATTTGTATAGGCGAGCATGCCAAAAGTCGGTGCGGAAGTGCTGTGATCGGGCATGCCGAAATTGGGATAGTTGAATACATTAAAGAACTGCACACCTAGTCCAAGCTCGAGACTCTCGCGTCCTGGGATTTTGGTCTTCTTCATGACTGTGAAGTCGGAGTTGAAATACCCGGGTCCACGGAAGCGGTTGCGGCCCTGCGTGAAAGAGACGCTCCCCGGGTCGTTTAGGCAGTCTGGAAATGGGCCAAGCTTGGCAGTATTGAATCCTGTCTCGCAACCTGGTTGCACGAAGCGTGCCCGGGGATTAGGGTCCCCGCTGGAGAGAAACTGCGCGATCTGACAAGGATGAGGGGCGAGCGGTGCGGCTGCGCCCTTGCCGCATGGGAGATCAGGGACCGAGGAAGAAACGGGCACAGCATAAATTTGTCCGAAGTAATTGTTCGATACCAACTGGCCTGACTTCTGACCGTCATAAACCGTGTACGGAAATCCGGTGCGCACGAAAAATGTTCCCGATAACTGCCATCCCTTGAGGAGAAAATCTGGCCCGTGCCTGCGGAAAGCCGATTCCAACGGAACTTGCCACACGTAGTTTGCGTTCAGGGAATGCCGAACGTCGTATTCGGCCGGGCCGTATGCCCCGCGAATATAGTTGGGATCCTGCGGACTCAGGGAACTGCTCAAGGTAAAGCTGTACAGCCCGCCATTGGACACTTCATCAAGCGCGTGCCCGTAGGTGTAATTAGCTTGAAACAGTCCCTGTCCCCAACGATGGAAACGGTGGCGGAACGAAACAACCATGCCGTTGTAATTGGAAACCGCTTCCGAGCGGAGTTCTGAAACACCGCCGAAGCGAGGGTCCGCGCAAGGTGGAACGGGTGTGCTCGTGCATAAACCGGGAGGCAGCGATCCGAAACCAAACGCGTTCACATTCGGATCAAGCACCAGCAGGTGAGTCCCATGATTGCCGAAGTAGCCAATGTTGATTGACGTGGAGGGGCCAAACGCCTGCTGCACCTCCAGGCTCCACTTCTGATACTGAGGGGACCGAGTGCGGCCTCCAGGAACAGTGATCGCGGGAGGGGAGAAGTTGGAATCGGCCTTCCTGAAGTCCGCTAAAGTCTTGCCGAGAGGGAAGCCATTGACGAATTCAGTATTGGAACTGGATGCTGCATCGAAAAGATTGTCTTTCTCGCCGGGAGCCAGGTTATAGCCGGTGATGTTGTAGGAATTCAGCAGTGGCGGGTTGCTGGAAAGCGTTTGCGCCAGGTTTCCTTGCAGAGGATCGAAGAAAATTCCTGCTCCGCCGCGGAGTACGGTGCTGCGGGCGGTGCCAAATGGTTGCCAGGCAAAACTGACCCTGGGCGACCAGTTGATAGTCTCGGCGGCGGCGAGAGCATGCCTTTGATTGACGAGAATCGCCTGGTTGTAGGGTTGGGCCGGATCGTGGCTCACAGAATTGAATGCGCCAGCCAGGCGGACGAAGCAGCGATGTTCACAAGTAGGATTCGACCAGTGTTCCGCTCGAAGGGCAAACGTGAGCGACAGATTGGGTCGCGCGTGCCACTCGTCCTGGGCATAAAGCGCGATGCTCGAGAAGCCAAGTTGTTGGGTCTTGGCTGACTCAAAGCTCTGACTCAGGAGTGTGAAGTCGGTGTCCTTGGAAGAGGAGTCGAAGCCACCCTGATAAAAGGCATCCATCGTCTGCACTGATAAAAAACCGACCGTGTTGAGCTGATAACCAGAAAGAGTCCATTGAATGCTTTCGACGCTGGCCCCGAATCCGAACCGGTGGTTGGCCAGCGTCTTCACCACGTCTTCCGAGAGCTGATACTCGGGGACATCGTTTGCAATCGGACGGTCCCAAAAAGTTGCACCTCCGAGACCGTTGAACAGGGAAGTACCAAAACTCAACACCGTGGGAAAAGTGCTCTGAGCTTGCGCGACATCGCGGACCCCAGAAACGCTGGCATAGTACGAACTCGCGAATAGGAACTGACTCGCCGCCGAAGAACCGAACGCATGGTTCTCAATGAACTGGCCCTGCCACCATCGAACATTCCAATCAGCGTCGAAATCCGAATTGATGGGGTCTGTGTAGAGAGCACCCACCCCGTCTTCATACCGCAAGCGAAAAAGGGCACGATCTCGAGGACCGATGTTCCAGTCCATGCGACCAGCCGTCAAGGTATTGTGACTGGGTCGGCCGGGAGAAAGGAAGTAGTGCTGTGCGCACGGCGCGCCATTGAGCACATCGAAGTCCGGGCCACAGCCGCCGAGCAGGTCTCCTGGAACCCCTTCTTGCGCAGTGCTTGCACCAGGAGCCGCATCAAAGAGGTGGAAGATCTTTGTATAAAAGTCATGAGAAGCCGACTCCGTACCGAACTTCTTGTCTATATTCTGCATGGTCGCAGTTTCGAGTTTCTGAGTCGGCGCGACGACGAAGAGCGGTGCAGAGATGAACAATCGCATGCCTTCGTTGTCCAGGAAGAAAAAGACCTTATCCTTCTTAATGGGACCACCGAACGACGCTGCCCACTGATTCGCGTTGTCGAACGGACGAGGGATTCCAAATGCATTTCCGAACCAATCGTTGGCATTGAGGATGCGGCCATTCCAGTAGTACTGTGCATTACCATGGAACTGGTTGCTGCCTGACTTCGTGACGTAATTGATGTTTCCCCCTGCGGCCCCGCCAAACTGGCCGGAATATCCGTTGCTGCCCACTGTAACTTCCTGAATCTGGTTCTGCCCGGAAAGAAGGCCAAAAGCATTGGTAATTGCTCCGTTAGTGCCGTTGTAGGTATCGCTGGCACCATCTGTCGCGTAGTGGTACGAACTGCCAGGCATGCCCAGGATCGAGAAATTGCCGCCCCAGGGCGAGTCCGTATCCATGATCACGCCAGGGGCAGTCTGCACGACATAGGTGAGGTCATTTCCGGGATTCGGAACTTCTGAGACCTGAATCCCATTCATCGTGGAGGACACGTCGCCGTTTTCCGCGTGGAGGAGTGGCGCCTCGTCTGTGACAGTGATGCTGCTGGAAGCTTCCGCAATGGTTAGTGTGAAGTTGACCGATACCTGAGGCCCAACCAGAACATCCACCAGACGACGTTCTTTCCGGAAGCCCACGTGCGTGACAGCCACGGCATATCTGCCCGGCGCAAGAAAGAAGAACTGATAGGAACCTTCGCGGTCAGTTCGAGTGGATTGAACGGTTCCCTTTGCTTCGTCCTTGATTTCAACAGTGGCGTCGGAGACAACCGCAAGGCTGTGATCGACAACGATTCCGCCTAACCCACCAGAAGCGGTGCTTTGTGCGTACAATCCAGGCGTGGCACAAGCAAGTATGCAGACCAACAGGAATTGACGCGCTGTTGTCCTCATGGCCCGCTCACCCCAAACATAACCGCCCGAGCCGGCCGAACTCAGGCTCGGCGGTTCCGATTGTGCGCATTATCTTACTCTATTCCTGCTTGCCGCGAGTCTTGTTGACCCCACACCGGGTCACGCAATTGCCCACCAACCATCCTAATTTTGGATTTCCCGGTTACTAGCGCAGGGACGTGTACGGGTTTGATTACTTCGAACAGTCGCCAACCAGCGTCCTGATCCAGTTAGGAGCAGAGCTTCTGAAAACAAGCGCTCGCCGTCGGAGTTTCGACAGTCAGAAATTTTCCATCATGAACATGTTGGCGTTCTGTTTTGCCTCATAAATCGCGACGTGGCGACCGTCAGGAGATGGATTCGCCATGCACATCCATGGCTCCGTGCACGTCCACACGGCGTTGGTCCTACCGCGCATGTCCAAGTGCAACAATTCACCGGAATTTTGTTTGTGCGTTGAGACAAATAGTCCCTTCCCGTCTGCCGCCCAAATTAGGTGCCGCAAGGGATCTAACCCGTAAATGGGAATTGTGAACATTGAATGAGTACGCAAGAAGTGGATTTCAATCGGGCCCGCTGGGCTGCGTGCGAGAGCAAGACGAGAACCATCCGGCGAAAGATCGCATAAGAGCAGGTGATCACTTCCCAACCCTTGATCCTCGGCAAGACCAAACCGGGCCAGCTCTGCGCCGCGTCCTTTGATCGGATCGAACGCCGTAATCGTCATTTCTTTCAGGTCCTCGGTCGTTTCTGCAACCACACACAAATGAGACGGAGGTCTGGCGCAGAGGGTCGACCCACCTTCGCGAACCGTAAAAATCGTTTCCGATGTTCCGCCTGTGATGGGAACCCGCATAACACGAACGGTCGTTCTCAAGAGTACCGGATCCGCTTTTACCGGAAATAACTGCAGGATGATCCACTTGCCATCCGGGCTGGCGATAGCTCTTTCCGCCAGTCCTGGTCCACGTGCTAGAACCGATTCCGGAGTGTCACCGTTCAGCGATTGTTCAGAGATTTCGTAGTGATCACCCCTCAGGTGGTCGAGGATGAGTGTCTTGCTATCAGCACTCCAATCCCTAACAAGATCTTCACCACCTTCTCGGAAAGTGACCCGTCTTGAATTCGTCAAGCGTGTTCCACCCATCTCAAGATCGGCAACATAACTCGCACCACGGGCGTACGTTTCGAGAAATGCAGCGCGTTTCCCATCGGCAGTTGCGCTCGGACCAGCTATGGCAAATCCGAACCAGTTTGTCAGTCGTCTCGGGGCCTCAACGACCTTACCGGTTCGCAAATCAACACGTTTGATCCAGAGGTTACAAGGATTATCTGCTCGTACCCCAGTCGCGCTACAATTATCCGAGTACAGCAATCTCCCACCCGGTAGCCAGGTGCTATCCCCCCTAGTTTTCATTTCGGGAGATGTAAACAAGGTCGTTGTCAGGCCTCCGTTCAGACCTCGGGTCACAAAGATGTCCCCCGAGTCATTGCTGACAACGTAGCCAATCCGCTTCTCTTCGGGAAAAAAATGCAGACAACAGACCACGCTGTTCGCATCGCTTTCCAAGAGTTTGTGCGCTCCAGTTCCGTCAGGTGCGATGAGCCACATTTCTTTCTCACCTTGGAAGCGACCTCTACGTACGGAGTTTGTACTGAAAGCAATCCACGAGCCATCAGGCGAAACACCCCACGCAAGGGCCTGATCGCGAAGCTTCTGCGGAGGCCCGCCTTGAACGGAGACAACCCACACGCCGCTCGTGAGCGCTGACCATTGATCGGGGGACTCTGCTGCTGGGTGGGCATCAACGAAGAATCTTTTGCTGTCCGGAAACCAGGCGGCGTGGTCAAAACCAGTGTCCCAAACAACATTGCTATTCTTGAGTCCCTCCGGTTGAGGAACGTCCCTTATCTCGTCGCTCCCGATCTGCTTGATGTGTATGCCTTTCGCATCTGTATAGGCCAGGTATCTTCCGTCAGGAGAGAGGTTCCCCCCAGTAACAGGATTCTCAGGAGAGTTATCCGTAAGTTGTTGGATCTTGATGTCGGGCAGATCTTGCGAGGGTGTTGACGCATGTCTTACGAACCAGTAAGTTGCGCCGCCAATCAACAGCGCGGCAATCGGTGCCGCAGCGAACATCCATTTTCGCAAGCGCCTTCCCTGCGTGACCTCCCGCTTCACTGTCTCCAAATCGGCCATTATTTCAGAGACGTTCTGGTAGCGCTGCTCGCGATCCTTCTCGACCGCCTTGCCGATAATGTTCTCAAGCTTTGTCGGGAGCTGAGGATTTAAGGCCCGCACGGGAGTGGGCTTTTGATCGAGAACGGCGGCACGGAGCATTGGGCCGGTGTCACCGTCGAACGCACGTTGACCGGTCGCCATCTCGTAAAGGACCAGCCCAAATGAAAACAGGTCCGTCCGGGCGTCCAGTTTCTCGCCACGGGCTTGCTCTGGAGACATATAACCCGCGGTCCCCATCGCAACTCCCGTTCGGCTGAGGAATGGGTCGGCTGCTCTTGCGGGTGTGGCCTGCCTAGTACCGTTTACAACTTGATTATCTCCCGACAGCTCAGCCGATTCCGCATCTCTCGAAGAGACTTTCGCCAGGCCAAAGTCCAAAATCTTCGCTTGTCCTTGAATGGTGACGAAAATGTTTGCAGGTTTAATATCGCGATGGATGATGCCCTTC
>Ga0335082_10001705_pt1 | contig 23457 bp, 25 predicted proteins | sample Lox_Sample_41_FD_206718 | JGI IMG/M metagenome (GOLD analysis project Ga0335082, IMG submission 206718) | Soil microbial communities from Loxahatchee National Wildlife Refuge, Florida, United States - Lox_Sample_4.1 | ecosystem: Environmental > Terrestrial > Soil > Wetlands | place: USA...
ACCGCGTGATGGCCAAGGCGCTGGAAAGCGCTGCCGATGCGGTCATTCTCGACCTGGAGGACTCCGTCCCGCTCGCCGGCAAAGCCGATGCGCGCTCGCTGGTCGCGAAGGCTATCGACGGCGTCGCAAATACTTCGTCGCATCCGGCTATCTACGTGCGCGTGAACGCCGCCGGCACCGGCCTGCTCCTGGACGATCTCGATGGGGCAACGCGCCAGGGACTTGACGCGGTGCTGCTGTCAAAGGCCGAGACGGTCGAGGACGTACAGCAATGTGCCGCTCTGCTCGACCGCCATGAAGCGCGGCGCGGCATGAAGGTCGGGACCGTGGCAATCATTTTGCAAATCGAAACCGCGCTCGGTGTCTACAATTGTTTTAATTTGATCAAGGGGTCGCCGCGCGTCGGCGCGACCTGCTTCGGCAGCGCGCGCGACGGCGATTTGCAGAGCGATCTTGGCTGCTCGTGGTCGATCGAAGGCACCGAGTTGCTTTATGCGCGCTCCAAGGTCTTGCTCGATACGCGAGCGGCCGGCGGCGATGTGTTTCCACTCGACGGTGTGTTTGCCGATCTCAACGACGAGGCAGGGCTGATCGCCGATTCGCGGCTATCGGCGCGCCTTGGCTATATCGGTCGGACCGTCATCCACCCCAAGCAGATTGCGCCGGTGAAGACCGCCTACGCGGTGCCAGAGGCCGAGGTCGCCTACTACAAGAAGATTTCTGCCGAATTCGCTACCGCGGAGAAAGCCGGCATCGCGGCCATCGCCGTCGACGGAAAACTCGTCGACTATGCCATGGCGCAACGCGCGCGCCGCGTGCTCGCGCTCGCGAGCCTCGACGCTCCACGGTGAGCCATGGATTTCTCCTTCACGCCTGATCAGGAGACGCTGCGCGCACACGTCAGCGAATTGCTCGACGACGTCTGTCCGCCGGACTATGCCGAGCGCTGCGATAACGAGGCGACGCCGCCACGCGAGGCCTATCAGGCGCTCGCCAAGCACGGCTGGTTCGGTCTTGCCATTCCGGCCGAATACGGAGGCACGGGCGGTTCCGCGATCGATCTCGCTATTCTGCTGGAGGAAACCGGCCGCCATTTCGAAGAACTCGCTATGTGGCTGTTCCGCACGCTCACGTACGGCGGCTATGCGGTGCTGCGCGATGGCACGCCGGAGCAGAAGCGCGACCTGTTGCCCAAGGTCGCGCGCGGCGAATTGTCGTTCTGCTTCGGGCTGACCGAACCGGCGTCGGGCTCCGATGCCGCCGCGCTAACCACGCGCGCCAAGGCGGTCGACCGCGGCTTTGTCATCGATGGGCAAAAAGTGTTCACCTCCGGCATGGATATCAGCGACTACTGCTTGCTGATCACGCGTACGTCGACCGGCGAGAAGAAACAGCAGGGCATCACCAATTTCCTGGTCGACACCAAACTGCCCGGCATCGAGGTGCGCAAGATCGCGACGCTCGGCCAGCGCGCCATCGGCACCACGCAGGTCTTCTACAGCGGCGTGAAGGTGCCAGCCTCGGCGGTGCTGGGGCAAGTCGATCACGGCTGGGAGGCCGTCGACTCCTATCTGTGGTACGAACGGCTGTGTCTGTCTGCGGCGCGCACAGGCGCCGCCTCGGCGGCATTCGAGTTCGCCCTCGACTACGCCAAGAACCGCAAGCAGTTCGGTCGGCCGATCGGCCAGTTCCAGGCGATTTCGCACAAACTCGCCGACATGAAGGTGATGCTCGACGTCTCCCGCACGCTGGTCTACCGCTTCGCCTGGCTGTTGTCGCAAGGCCAGGCGACGCGCAGCGACGCCGCCGTGCTCAAGCTCTACACCGGCGAAACCTACAAAGCGGTCTCTGACCTCGGCCTGCAGATCCTCGGCGGCTACGGTTACTGCATGGAATATCCGATGCAGCGGTTTTTTCGCGACTCGCGGCTCGCTGTGATCGGCGCCGGCACCTCGGAGATTCAGCGCAACATCATCGCCCGCGGCCTGGGGCTCTGATCGATGTCGTATCCACTCGAAGGCGTCAGGATTCTCGAACTCGGGCAAATTATCGCCGGCACTTATGGCTGCCAGGTGCTGTCCGATCTCGGCGCCGAGGTGATCAAGATCGAGACGCCGGAGGGCGACCTCGGCCGCATTCCTTCGGTCGCGCCCTACAAGGGCCTGAGCGGGTTATTTCTCACTTTCAATCGCAACAAACAGAGCGTTGTTATCAATCTCAAGAGCGAGGAAGGGCGGAAACTTTTCTACGATCTGGTCAAAATCTCCGACGTGGTGCTCGACAATTTCCGTCCCGGCGTGCTCGAGCGATTGCAGATCGATTACGACACGCTGAGCAAGATCAACCCGCGCATCATCCAATGCTCGGTCACCGGCTTCGGCTCGAGCGGCGAGTACAAGGACTATCCGGCGCTCGACCTCAACATCCAGGCGATTTCCGGCCACATGGCGATAACCGGCGAACCGGGGCGGCCGCCGGTGCGCGTCGGCGTGCCGCTCGCCGACATCAGCGGCGGTATCTATTCGAGCAAGGGCATCCTAGCGGCGCTGTTCGACCGCGAGCGCACCGGCAAAGGCCGCCGCATCGAAATCTCGATGTTCGATACGATGCTGCATCTCTTGACCTATATGGGCACCATGTGGCTTTCGAACGGCGAAGTGCCGAAGCCGCCGGGTTCCGCGCACGATTATTCGGTGCCCTGGCAGGCTTTCGCCACGTCGGACGGTTACATCGTGGTGGCGACGCGGCAGGAAGGCTTCTGGAAAAAACTTTGCTTGGTGCTCGAGCATCCCGAACTCATCGACGATCCGCTCTATGCCGACAACGCGACGCGCGTGAAGAACCGCAAGGTGGTGATCCCGCGCCTGGAGGAGATCTTCCGTACCCGCACCGCCGCCGATTGGCTGGCACGGCTGCGCGCGGCCGATGTGCCGGCGGCGCCAGTGAATAATGTTGATGCGGCGTTTACCGAACCGCCGGTCGCCGAACGCGAGATGATCGTCGAATACGAGCATCCGCAGGTCGGCAAAGTGCGGCTGCCGGGCAATCCGATCAAAATGGCGGAGATGGGCAAGACGATTTCCAGGCCGGCGCCGATACTCGACGCGCACACGGACTCGGTTTTGCAGAATCTGCTGCGCCTTTCGGCGGACAAAATTGCCGACTTGCGCAAGAGCGGCGCGGTCGGCTGCCAAAACAAGAAATAATCACGAAAAGGAAATCGAGCGATGCGCGGACTGTATTGGGAAGAATGGGAGGTCGGCGCGGAATTCGAAAGTCCGGCGCGCACCGTCACCGAGGCCGACATGGTTATTTATGCCGGGCTCTCCGGCGATTACAATCCGCTGCACGTCAACGAGGAATACTGCAAGACGACGCCGTTCGGCACCCGCATCGTGCACGGACCGCTGGTCTATGCCATCGCCGCCGGCCTCATCTTCCAGCTTCACCTCTACGACGACACGCTGATTGCCTTTCTCGGCTTCGACAGCCTGAAGTTCACCAAGCCGGTGAAGCCTGGCGATACCATCCGCGCCGTCATCAAGGTGCTGGAAAAGCGCGAGACCTCGAACCCCGGGCGCGGCGTGATGAAGCGCGAGCTCAAAGTGCTCAATCAGCGCGGCGAGGTGGTGCAGGAGGCGCTGCAGGCCTTCCTGCTCAAGCGCAAGCCGGCCGCTTGAGGGGCCGGCCGGTCTAGAGAAAGGCTAGAACCAATTTGCCGGCCAACTTTGCGAGGCGGCGCGATCCTGCTGACGCGCGCTGGCGCGTACGACCGGTCGGTGGTGGGTGCCGGCCGCAGCCTTCTTGACGTGGTGCTTGCGCAGCGCCGGCTTGTCGTCGCTCACCACAGCGGCGGCGCGAGTCTTAACGTGGTGCTTGCGCAGCGCCGGTTTGTCGCCGCTCACCACGGCGTCGGCGCTTGCTTTTAATACGCGCGGCCATGCCCCTTTGTCCTTGTCGCTCGACGCAACAAGCTCGGGCACCGAGGCGGGCCGTTCGCCGGCCGGCACAACCTGCACGACGTGATAACCTTCCTTCTTGAGCTCTTTGAGCAGCGCCGGCAGCGCCATCGCGGTTGCGGGATGGATGTCGTGCATCAACAGGATGCCGCGGCCCTTCTCGTTCAGCCGTTTCATGGTGCGCTTGAGAAGTTGAGCCGGGCTGGTGCCGCGCCACCAGTCGTTGGTGTCGATGTCGGCGCTCCAGGTAATCAGCGATTTGCTCTCGAGAAAATGCTCGATCGCATTGGTCCGGCCGAGGCCCGGGATGCGGAAGAACGGCGCCACTGCCTTCGGATCGCCAAGCGCGGCGTCGACCGAAGCGATGCCGTCGTCGACCTCGCGCTCGACTCGCTGCATCGACAGACGCTGCATCGCGAATGGATGGTGCTGTGTGTGGGTGCCGATGGTGTGGCCGGCATTGTAGATGCGGCGGGCGATGGACGGATAGGCGTGCGCCATTTCGCCGACCATGAAATAGGTCGCCTTCACGCATTGCGCGTCCAACGCGTCGAGGATGATGTTCGAGTAGGGCGGGATCGGACCGTCGTCGAAGGTGAGCACGACCTCATGGTCGTTGAGCGGCAGGGTCTGCTTGTATTGAATGGTGCCGATCAGCGAGAATTCTTTCGGGCTGATGGTGAGTACGCGCGAGGTGCCGAGCGCGTCCGGATGACCTGGGCAGGCGTCGGCTGCAATGGCCACGCCGGTTCCGGCTGCCAGCAAAAAACATAGCCCCACGACGAAACGCATGGCGTCCCCCGGCCCCAAGAATCCCGCGCCAATTTACCCCCAAACTGCGCGTCTCCCGCAAACTATGAACAGCAATATTAACGGCACATTAACCGACTAAGGCAGCCAAGGGGCCATATTGCGATGCACCCTTTGCGGTTTTCCGTGAAACGCACCGCTTCAGTGGGTGGTTGCAGCGGCGACCACGTGGACGATGCGATAGCCGCGCCGCTTCAGTTCGCGCAGAAAGGCCGGAAGCATACCGGCGGTTTGGGCCTTGGTATCGTGCAACAACACGATACCGCTACCGAGCCGGTCGATACGGGCGAGAATCAGCTGTAACTCCTGACTTGGCGTCATCGGCACCCAGTCGCTTGCCCAAACATCGGCGCCGAATACCACGATGTGGCGGGCCTGCAGGCGGTCGAGCAAGGCGGGGCTCGACGCGAAGCCGGGAAAGCGGAAGAACGGCGTGGTCGGCTGGCTGCGCCGCTTGCCGTAAAGGGCCAATTCGTCTTCGGCAATGCCGCGGTCGATCTCGGCCTCGGCTTTGGCTGTCGCCATGCGATTGAGGAGCGGATGTGAATAGGTGTGATGACCCAGGCTGTGACCCTCAGCCAATTCGCGCCGTGCGATTTCGGGGTGCGCCGCGACATTGCGACCGATCAGGAAAAAGGTCGCGAGCACGCATTCGTGCTTAAGCGCGGCAAGAACTCTTGGCGTCGTGGTCGGCCAGGGCCCGTCGTCGAACGTGAGCACGAGTTCCTTTGGCCGCAGCGGCAAAGTCCCGGGGAACTGTTTGCGGCCGACCCGTGGCGTGCTGCCCACGTCCACGGTGAGCACGCGTTCGGTGCCGAGTGCATCCGGATTGCCCGGGCAGGGCGCAGCGGCGGCGCTGAACGGGACCACGGCCATGGCCAAGATGACAACGGCGGTGAAGCGGGTCATGGCGCTACATTTGACCGCCAGGCGCCGCTTCGGCAAGCGCGGCATTTTTTCAAGCTGCCGCCCCGGTAACCCTTCGTTCACCAAGTTCGCTGACCCGGCATTAACGCTAAAATCTTAGCGTCGCCGTCCGATTGCCGTAGCGTAGCGCAGGGAGTCCCTGTGGAGGACGAGGTCAATCCGCCGGCGGCCGGGGTGAGCCCCGGGCGCACGCTGGCGGCGTGGAGAAGGCGGACCCGTGCGGACGCCGCGCATGATCGCGCCGGCACGCCACGCGCGCGAGAGACACGGATACTTTCGGCCTCACGGCTGATTGTTGTCCTTGCAGTGTTCGCCACCGCCGCCACTTCGCTCATCGGCATCATCGGCTACGGCTCGGCGCGGCAGAGCGATGAGCGCCTGTGGGCCACGCAGCGCACCTCGTTGAACAATGCCATCGGCGAATTTCGTACACTATCCGGCAAGACCGACAAGATCGATGCCCGGTTTCTGCGTATCGCCGAGCAAAGTGCCGGCTTGAAAGGTCTCAAATTCGAGGTTAACCCCGATCCCGGCGCCGGCGACCGCGAGATGCAGCCGGTCATGGATGCCCAAGGCCGCATCGCCGGCTTTCTCACCTGGGACAAAGCGCACCCGATGATGGATGCGACGCGGCAGTTGATGCCGTTTGTCGCCGCCGTCGCCGTCGTCTTGGTTGCCTTCGCCGCGATATCGCTCACCCAGCTCCGCCGCGCGCGGCGGGATCTGGCGATGAGCGAGGCGGAGGTCCGCCGCGTGGCGAGCGAAGACATGCTCACCGGCCTACCCAACCACGCCAAGACGCTCGAACTGCTCGATTGCACGCTGGCCGACCGGGCCGATACGGACGTGACCACCTTTGCCCTGATCGAGCTCGATGGCATGGCGGACGTTAATGCCCAGCTCGGTGTGCTCGGTAGCGACGAACTGATCGAAGCGGTGGCGGTGCGGCTGAAGGAAGCGCTGCCGGAGGACGCGGTCTGCGGACGCATTGGCGGCGATCAGTTTGCCGTAATCTTCACCGGCGCAAGCCAGGTTGATGCGGGCGAAATTATTCGCACCGCGCTCGACGCGACCGGCCGGCCACATTGGGTCGACACGGTGGTGCGCGTCAGCGCCCATGCCGGCTTTGCCCAGGCGCCGCACCACGCCGATACGCGCGGCGAGCTCACGCGTCGGGCGGGGCTGGCGCTCGGGGTTGCCGCGAAAAAAGGTCCCGGCGCCTTGGTCGAATTCGAGCGTGCGATCGATACAGTCTCGAACGACCAGAAATTCATCCAACGCGAATTGCCGCGTGCGGTCAGCGCCAACGAACTTGACGTGCATTATCAGCCGATCGTGTCGGCCAACGGCGCCCGCATCGTCGGCGTCGAAGCGCTGTTGCGCTGGACGCATGCGACGCGCGGCACCATTGGTCCGGCCGCCTTTGTTCCAGTCGCCGAACAGATGGGCTTGATGGATACACTCGGCGCTTTCGTGTTGCGCCGCGCGCTTGCCGAAGCCAAGCGTTGGACCGATCTTTATGTAGCGGTCAACTTGTCGCCGCTGCAGGTCCGTGGCCGTGGTATTGTCGAGGTGGTGCGATCCGCGCTTGCCGAAAGCGGCGTACCGCCGCAGCGGCTGATGCTGGAGATCACCGAGGGCGTGTTGATCGACAATCCCGATGAGATGCTCAAGCGCATCGGGGAATTGCACAAACTGGGGGTTCGCATCGCGCTGGACGATTTCGGCTCAGGCTATTCCAACTTGACCTATCTGCAGCGCTTCCCGCTCGACAAGCTCAAGATCGACAAGAGCTTCGTCTCGGCGCTCGGCACCTCGTCGAACGGCGGCGTCATCATCCAGGCGATCGTCGCGCTTGGCCGCGCACTGGGCCTTACGGTCCTGGTCGAGGGTGTGGAAACCGAGCAGCAGCGCGTGCTGTTACGCCTTGCCGGCTGCGACGAGATGCAGGGCTTTCTGTTTGCCAGACCTGCGCCGGCCAAGGCGATTGATCGCCTGCTGGGGCAGGGCAAAGCCGGAGATAGCGGCAGGGCGTTTTCGGCGCCGCCCGCGACACTGAGCGCTTGAGTCAGCGGGGCGCTGACACCGCGACCTGCAGCTTATAAAGTCTGACCGCGCCCGGCCGGGGCGCGAAGCGGAGGGCGGCATGACGATCCCCAATGCCTGGGCAGGCTTCGATTTCGGCCTCGGCACCGACGTCGAAATGCTACGCAAATCGGTGCACGATTTTGCGCAGGACCGCATCGCGCCGCGCGCGGATGCCATCGACCGCGACAACGCCTTCCCGCGCGAGCTGTGGCCGGAGATGGGCGCGCTCGGCCTGCATGGCATCACGGTCGAAGAGGAGTTCGGCGGCTCCGGCCTCGGTTATCTCGCGCATTGCGTGGCGATGGAAGAGATATCGCGCGCGTCGGCAGCGGTCGGTCTGTCCTACGGTGCCCATTCCAACCTTTGCGTCAACCAGCTGCGCCGCAACGGCACGCCCGAGCAGAAGCGTAAATACCTGCCCAAGCTGATTTCGGGCCAACACGTCGGCGCGCTGGCGATGTCCGAGCCCGCCGCGGGCTCCGACGTCGTGTCGATGCGCACGCGTGCCGACAAGAAGGGCGACCGCTACGTTCTCAACGGCTCGAAGATGTGGATCACCAACGGCCCGGTTGCCGACACGATGGTGATCTACGCCAAGACCGACCGCACCGCAGGAGCGCGCGGCATCACCGCTTTCATCGTCGAGAAGGATTTCAAGGGTTTTGCCCCTGCGCAGAAGCTCGACAAGCTTGGTATGCGCGGTTCCGACACCTCGGAGCTGGTTTTCACCGATTGCGAGGTGCCGGAGGAGAACGTGCTCGGCGCCGTCGGCAATGGCGTCAACGTCCTGATGTCCGGCCTCGACTACGAACGTGTGGTGCTCGCCGCCGGCCCGCTCGGCATCATGCAGGCGTGCATGGACGTGGTGATTCCTTACACGCATGAGCGACAGCAGTTTGGGCAACCTATCGGCCGTTTCCAGCTTGTCCAAGCCAAGCTTGCCGACATGTACGTGACCATGAATGCGGCCAAGTCCTACGTGTACACGGTAGCGAAAGCCTGCGACGAAGGCCGCACGACGCGCGAGGACGCGGCCGGCGCGATTTTGTATGCCGCGGAGCGCGCCACCTGGATGGCACTCGAGGCGATCCAGTGCCTCGGCGGCAACGGCTACATCAACGATTTCCCTACGGGCCGCTTGCTGCGCGACGCCAAGCTCTACGAGATCGGGGCCGGGACCAGCGAGATCCGCCGCATGCTCATTGGTCGGGAGATTTTCGAGAAGACGCGCTAGGTCTTTGGCCGACTCAGCCATTGACCGGATATCCAGCGACCGAATCGGTCTCTGGACCGGTCTTTCGTTAACCAATCGCTCCCGCGAATCAGATAGTGCGATGGCCGACAACACTACCGATGGGGACGGCCATGATGCGGGTGCGGTTGAAAGCGGACGGGCGGATCGTCGAGATCATGCCCGACGGCAGCGAGAAGACGCTCGATCACAGCAATCCGGCCACGTTCGTGCGCCAAGTGCGCGCGCGCTTCGGCATGACACAAGCGGCGTTCGCCGAAAAGATCGAAGTGCCGATCGAGACCGTGCGCAATTGGGAGCAGGGCAAGCGCAACCCCCGCGGCCCGGCGCGAGCGCTCTTGAAAATGATCAACAATGCGCCGGCCGAGGCCTTTGCGGCGTTGGGTCGGCGGCGCTGATTGTTTATTCTGCGGCGGCGCGAATGTGCGGGCGCGGCGTCGGGCGCGCCAAGCGCATCAGCAGGAACATCGCGATCAACGTGGCGATGTAGGTCATCAGTTGCAACTCGGTCGGCCTTTCAGTGTAGCCGATCAGCGTGTGCAAAAGCTTGCCGAACAAGCTGCCGTCGGACAACAGCCACGACGTGTCCCAGACCGTGCGTTCGAATACTACCGCCACCCCGGCATTGTTGAGGAACTGCACCGATTGCGCCGCCATGCCGGCGGCGAGCAGGGCGATCAGCCAACTCGTCACCGAGAAGATATGACGGCTGGGGATCGCCAGAAGCCCGAAATAAGTGAGGCCGGTGAAGGCCGCGCCGGCGGCGACGCCGAGCAATCCACCGACAAGCAGGTCAAAGCCCGACGTACCGGAGGCGAAGATCCCGTAAAGGAACAGCACCACCTCCGAGCCTTCGCGCAGCACTGCAAGCCCGACGACGACCGCGAGCGCTGTTAGCGGCTTGGCGCCTTCGCTGACCGCGTGACCGACGGTGCGCATCTCCTCGGCAATCTCGCGGCCGTGCCGCGCCATCCAGGCGTTGTGCCACATCAGCATGATGACGGCGATGCCGAGCACGCCGGCATTGAACAATTCCTGTCCGGTGCCCTCGAACGCCTGCGAAATCGCACCGGCGAAAATCGCGACCATCGCCGCCCCGACAATGCCGGCGCCGATGCCGGCGCCGACCCAACGCCCGCGCGTCGGCACGCCGCGTGTCGCCGCCAGCACGATGCCGACGATCAAGCCGGCTTCGATGACTTCGCGAAAGACGATGATTAGGGCGCCGAGCATGGCGGTAGAACTGGGTCCGGGCTTCGATTGCGTCGTCGAGGACTTCACAAAAGCATTAAACGCGATCGATGCAAGAGCATTTTGATATTCTTGAATTATTCCAATGTGAGAAGCCAAGACAAAAGCTTATGTCTGCAAGTATTGTGGCGAGTTAAGGCAAAACGAAAGTTTATAGTTCCGCCGCTCGGCCCGCCGACAGCTCCTTTGCAGCCGGCGCACCGACCCAGTTGGCAGGGCGGCACCGACCGGGCATTCTTGGCCTCGCACCCGCCTCATTCAGCCGACAGGCCAAGGAGATCGTAATGCAAGTTGTTGAAGCCCATGGCGCCCGAATTCCCGTGATCGGTCTTGGCACCATGACCCTGAAGGGAGACATCTGCGTGCAGGCGGTGAAGGCCGCCCTGCAGATGGGTTATCGCCACATCGATACTGCGTGGTTTTACGGAAACGAAAAAGAGGTCGGCGAGGGCCTGCGGCAGTCCGGCGTCAAGCGCGAGGACATTATCCTGTGCACCAAGGTCCGCGAAACACACCTGGAGCCCGACAAGTTTAGTCAGTCGCTCGGCGAAAGCCTTGCCAATCTGCAACTGCCGTGGGTCGATCTCCTGCTGATCCACTGGAACAACAAGGACATCCCTTTCAAGACTTCGATTGGTGCGCTTTGCAAGGCCAAGAAAGACGGCTTTGCAAAACACGTCGGCGTCGCAAACTTCACCAGCAAGATGCTGGACGAGGCCTGGGCGGTGACGACTGAGCCGCTGGTCTGCAATCAGATCGAGGTGCACCCCTTCATCAACCAGGACAAGGTGCTGGCGGCTAGCAAGAAGCACGGCATGGCCGTGGTGGCTTATGTGCCGATCGCCCGCGGCAAGGTGCCAGGTGCAGATGCGCTCGAGCGCATCGCCAAGGTTCACGGCAAGACCGCGGCCCAGATCTCATTGCGTTACCTCGTGCAACTCGGCCTTTGCGCGATCCCGCGAACGGCAAATCCGCAGCACTTGAAGGAGAACCTCGACGTCTTCGACTTCACGCTCAGCGCCGCAGAGATGGCGGAGCTCAAGGCGCTCAACGCCACCAATATGCGCGTGGTCAATCCGCCGCACGCGCCAGCGTGGGATACGCCTTGATCCGGATCGCGCTCGCCTTCGTCGCGGCCGCGCTTGCCGTTTCGCCCGCCGCGGCGCAGGCGAGCAAGCAGACCGCCGACGATGCCAAAGCGATCCGGGACTGCGTCAAGACCAATATCGATAAGAATTGGGAGGCATGCGTCGGCCGCGTCGCCGACTCCTGCATCGAAAATGCGAAATCAACCGCCGAACACAACGCCTGCATCAACCGCGAACAGAAAATCTGGGATGATATGCTGAACGAGGCCTATCGGCGGCTGCGCGCGAAGCTCGACGCCGAACAGCAGACTAAACTGCGCGACATGCAGCGCCTCTGGATCGCCTCACGCGAGGCGACTTGCCACTTCTATTGGGACTACTATCGGGGCACTATGGCGTCGCCGATGGGCGCGTACTGCGTCGACCGCGAAACCGCGCGCCGGGCGGTGTTTCTGCTAGGCTTTCTGCAGGACGCCGACGATAAGTGACTGGGTAAGACGACGATGCAAGTGATTGAGGCGAACGGCTTCAAGCTTCCAATCATCGGGCTCGGCACCTGGACGTTGCGGGGGCGCGAGTGCACGCGCCTGGTCGAGCAGGCGATCCGCATCGGCTATCGCCACATCGACACCGCACAAATGTACGATAATGAACGAGCGGTCGGCGAAGGCGTGCGTGCCTCGGGCAAACGAAATGAGGTGGTGGTCGCCACTAAAATTCAGCCGACGCTGCTCGCGCCGCACGATCTCGAGCGCTCGGTAATGGAAAGCCTGGTCCACTTGCGGCTCGACGTCATCGACCTGCTGCTGATCCATTGGCCAAATCCGCGCGTGCCGCTTGCCGAGACGCTCGGCGCCATGGCCAAGATGAAACGCGAGGGCTTGGTGCGCGCGATCGGCGTGTCGAACTTCACCGTGGCCCTGCTCGACGAGGCGGTGCGGGTATCACCCGAGCCGCTGGTCTGCAATCAAGTCGAGTACCATCCTTATCTCGACCAGGACAAGGTGATTGCAGCCTGCCGTAAGCACGGCATGGCGATGGTCGCCTACAGCCCGATTGCGCGCGGGCAGGCGAGGGGCGATAAAGTGCTCGAGCGCATCGGCGCCGCGCACGAGAAGTCCTCGGCGCAGGTCTGCCTGCGTTGGTTGATCCAACAGGGTGTCGGGGTGGTGCCGCGGACCAGCAAGATCCAGCGGCTGGAGGAGAATCTGGCGATTTTCGATTTCGAGTTGACAGACGGCGAGATGAAGGAGATCGCCGGGTTGGCGCGCCCGGGCGGCCGCATCGTCGATTGGACTTACTCGCCGAAGTGGGATTAAGGCTTCGGGCAATGGCCGGGACAAGACCGGCTACGACGGCTAAACACCACTCATGACCATCGCTTCCGATATCGCGCTCGTGCTCTTTTCCGGCGGGCAGGACTCCACCGTGTGTCTGGCCTGGGCGTTGGAGCGCTTCGCCGGCGTGGAAACCATCGGCTTCGACTACGGTCAGCGCCACGCCATCGAGCTTGACGTGCGCCCCCGCATTCGCGAAACGGTTGCCGCGCTCAAGCCCGAATGGAAGGCACGGCTGGGCGAAGACCACGTCATCAGGCTCGACGCGCTCGCCGCCATTTCCGACAGCGCGCTAACCCGCGAAGCCGCCATCGAAATCGCTGACAACGGCCTGCCGACCACCTTCGTGCCAGGCCGCAATCTGATCTTCTTCGCCTTCGCCGGCGCGCTCGCCTATCGCCGCGGCGCCCGGCACATCGTCGCCGGCATGTGTGAAACCGACTATTCCGGCTATCCGGACTGCCGGGACGATACCGTCAAAGCGATGCAACTGGCCCTTGGCCTGGGCCTCGACAAGCGCATCACGATCCACACGCCGCTGATGTGGGTCGACAAGGCCGGCACCTTCGCCATGGCCGAGGCCATCGCAGGGCAGCCATTCCTCGACCTCGTTGTCGAGGACACCCATAGCTGCTACGTGGGCGACCGCACGCATTGGCACGACTGGGGTTTCGGCTGCGGCAACTGCCCAGCTTGTCAATTGCGGGCGCAAGGGTTTGCGACATTTTTGAGCCGGCGAACGAAAAATTGAAATGACCGATATCGAAAAGAGAAAAAATATCGAGGGCGTGATCTTTCTCGTCCTGTTTTGCGCGACGATCCCGCTGGCCAACTGGATGATCGGCCACGTCGGTACCGTGTGCGCGGCTGACGGGCCATGCCTTATCCCGGTTGCGCCACACCTCATGGCGCCGTCCGGCGTTTTGATGATCGGCATTGCGCTTGTTCTACGCGACCTCGTTCAGCGCCGGCTCGGTGTCGAGTTCGGCATTGCTGCGATCATCGCCGGCGCGGCCATCTCGGCCGGGCTTGCGCCGCGCTCACTGGTGCTGGCTTCGGCTGCCGCGTTCCTGCTGTCGGAGTTCGCCGATTTCGCCGTCTATACGCCGCTCGCCCGCCGCCGCCTTGTCTTAGCGGTGTTCGCCTCGAGCTTGCTCGGCCTCGTGGTCGACTCCATTGTGTTCCTGTGGCTCGCCTTCGGCTCGCTTGACTTTCTCGCCGGGCAGGTGATCGGCAAGCTTTGGATGGTGCTGCTTGCCACGCCCTTCGTCGCCTATCTGCGCCGTCGCGACGAGCGGCTTGGCCTAAATCCCGTGTAGCGCAAAGGTTGCCCATGTCCGCTCTCGAGACGCTGAAGAACGTCACCACCGGCACCATCACGACGATGCTCTTGAAGAAAGGCATCCGCCGTTCGTGGCTGACCGGCGCCATGCCGTTCGGCTTTTCCGGCAAGCGCGTGGTAGGCAAGGCCTTTACCTTGCGCTTCGTGCCGGTGCGCGAGGATCTGGCGACGCCGGAAAGTTGGTCGAAGCCGATCTCGACGCGTTCGGCCATCGAGGCGATGCCGGAGAACTGCGTTGTCGTCGCCGATGCCATGGGGGTGACGGGCGCCGGCATCTTCGGCGACATCCTCTGCATGCGCATGGTCAAGCGCGGCGTGACTGCGCTGATCACCGACGGCGTGATGCGCGACAAGCACGGCGTCATCGCCACCAACCTGCCGGTGTGGTGCGCCGGCGTCGCTGCGCCGGCTTCGGTCAATCAACTCACCTTCGTCGGTTGGAACGAGCCGATCGGCTGCGGCGGCTGCGCGATTTTCCCGGACGACATCATCGTCGCCGACGACGACGGCGCGGTGGTGATTCCGGCGGCGCTCGCCGATTTCGTCGCCACCGAAGGCGCCGAGCACGAGCTCTTGGAAAGCTGGCTGGTACAGGAGGTGGAGAAGGGTGCAAAGCTTCCCGGCCTTTATCCGCCCAACGATGAGAACAAGAAGCGCTACGAAGAGTGGAAGAAGAAGCGCTGACCATTACGCGCCCACCGCCGGGCCCTTCATAAAACTGTGATATTATTTTGCCGATGGGCGATTCGCTGCCCGGGTTTGCGTCCGCGTGCACAAGCGTTGTCGCGATGACGCGATGTTGATCTCCCGGGGGGCTGCCCATGGCTTTGCAGATTCATCGAACGCATGCCGATTCTTCGGATGAACCCGCCGCAGACCGGCTCGGCGCGCTCTATCCCGATTGGAGCGAGCGCGTCGTTACCGTGGTTGCCGCGAGCGTTGCGGTGCTGATCGTCGCGCTGATCGCGGTCGTCATGGGAATGGCCTAGCGTTTCGGTCTTGCGCCGCCGCCGCGTCCGAAACGGTCGAAGACATTTCGCCGCAGGGCGCGCATGGTCCATCCGATCACGCGGACATAGGCGCCGGCCGAACCGGTTGTTTCGCATTCGGCTCCGGCGGGCAGGGGCGGCCCCATCAGCCCGCGTGCGTGCATGAAAGCCCACACGGTCGGCGCGCTTTGCCGCAGCGATGTATCGCCTTCCTCGCAAAGAAAATCGGCGAGCACAACGGGCGGCGGCGCGAACACTTCCGGCATTGTGTCGGACAGCCTGCGGTCACCGAGAATATTCCAACGCGACAATCCGCCCATCATCGGCGAGCGCAGGGCGAAGACCACTTTGCCGATGCGGCTCTCGCGGATCGCGTAGCAGCAGAAGGCACAGGGTTCAAAGTTGGCGTAGAGGGTGCAGTCGGACAAGTCGGTGCTGGCAAGCGCCTGCTGCGCGAGCGAAATCGCCACCGTCTCGGCGTGACAGGTGACGTCGCGTTCGTGCGCCACGCGGTTGATGGTTTCCGCGACAATCGTGCCGTCGCGCACGATGACGGCGGCATAAGGGTATTCACCCTGGCCGGCCGATTTCTCCGCCAGCGCAAAGCAATGCCGCATCGTACGCTCGTCGCTAATTTGCGGATTGGGGCTGTGCATGCGCCGGTTACGCTTTTGGCGGGCCTTGCGGCGTCTGAGAAAAGGCGAGCCGCGAGTCCGAGGTGAATTGCCGTCGCCACATCACGATCACGATGCCGGTGGTGGTGAGCGCGAGCTCGATCGGCCCGAGGAACCAGCCGAGATAGCCGAGCGCGAAGAAGAAGCCGCGCTGGCCGCGGTTGAAATGACGGCCGGCGTCGGCGCAGAGCTGTGCCGCCCGATGGGCGAAGGCTTGCGCCTCGGTGGTGTCCTTCTGCTCGGGGGGCGGCGCCGCGCCGACCATGATGGCGAAGTAATTGTAGAGGCGGTACGACCAGGCGAATTTGAAGAAGGCGTAGACGAAAATGATGGCGAGCCCCATCATCTTCAACTCCCACATTTCCGGCGATTGCGCGACGCCGAGTGGCAACGCCGAGACAACGGTCGATATTTGTTCGGTCGAACGCAGCAGCGTGAGGGTGCCGCCGATGGCGATCAAACTGGTGGAGGCGAAGAACGCGGTGCCGTTCTGCAGCGCGGCGGTCACCTGCGAGTCGACGATGCGGACTTCGCGCGCCAAAAGGCGTTCCATCCAATCGTCGCGGTAGGTATTCATCAGCGCGTTGAGGCCGCTGCGGCCCTTGGCGGTTTTCTCGATCAGTAATGAATAACCGAGCCAGGCGCCGACAAACCAGGCAAATGCCACGAGGTCCAAAAAGGTAAAGGCCGCCATCGCTAGACTCCGACTCCCATCGTGCCCGCTAGCTGGCGGTCGTTCAACCGTAAGCTTGAGCGAACGGCACGGCTCTGCCATCGTTGGTTAAAAGGAGCTGTCATGCCGCAGACCATCACGACCGGTTATCGCGCCCTCGTCGACGCCGCCAACAGCGAAGTCGAGACCCTGCCTACGGAAGAGGCAATCAGGCTCGTTGGCCGCGACGACACCGTGCTGGTTGACATCCGCGACATCCGCGAACTGGCGCGCGACGGCAAGGTACCCGGCGCCGCGCACTGTCCGCGCGGCATGTTGGAATTCTGGATCGACCCGCAGAGCCCGTACCACAAGCCGCTTTTCGCACAGGACAAGAAATTCGTGTTCTTCTGTGCCGGCGGCCTGCGCTCGGCTCTCGCCGCGCAGACCGCGCAACGCATGGGCTTGAAGCCAGTCGCCCACATCAAGGGTGGATTCGGCGCTTGGAAGAAAGCTGGCGGCCCGGTTCTCGAGCCGGAATTGGCGCCGGGCGAGCAGAAGAAGACGTGACCTTCCATTTGCGGTATTTGTCGCGCCGATCGGAAAAATTCGCTTGTGCGGCCGCAAGCATTTGCTCACGTTGAGACGCAGCGGATCGAACAGGGGCGAGGACGGTGGTTCTGAAACTGATCATCGGTAACAAGAATTATTCCTCCTGGTCGATGCGGCCGTGGATTGCCTTGAAGGTCGCCGGCATTCCGTTCGAAGAGACGGTGATCTCCCTCAATGCCCTCGATTTCAAGGAGCGTGTCGGTGCGGTGTCCGGCACCGGCAAGGTGCCGGTGCTCGTCGATGGCAACGTGCGCGTGTGGGAATCGCTGGCGATCCTGGAATATGTGGCGGAGAAATTTCCCGCCGCCGGATTATGGCCTCGCGATTCCGCGGCCCGAGCGCACGCACGTGCGATCGCCAATGAAATGCACGGCGGCTTCTTGCCATTGCGCCGCCTGTTGCCGATGAACACATGGCGTCCGGTCATGAATCGCGAACTGACGCCGGAGGTCGAGGCCAACGTGCGGCGCATCGAGGCGATGTGGGCCGATTGCCGGACGCGATTCGGCAAAGGCGGGCCGTTCCTGTTCGGCCGCTTCGGCGCGGCCGATGCGATGTATGCGCCGGTGGTGTCCCGGTTTCAGACCTATGCCGTCCCGGTGGGCACGGAAACGCGCGCCTATATGGACGCGGTGATGGCGCTGCCGGCGTGGCGCGAATGGGTCGAGGCCGGCATCAAAGAGCCGTGGGTGCTGCCCGAGGACGAGGTCGATTGGCCGACGGTGCACAAGGTCTAATTTCACCTGGGCAAAATTAATTCGGCGTAATGCAGCCGCCTTGGGCGCTTTGCGGCGGTGCTCGTCCCAATTTTTGTCAAGATTGTGGGTGACACCGCGGCATCGCTTGCACGGCGGCTCGGCCGTGTTTCCAATTCGGGGGCGGCGTTGCGGCGGGATCTCTCGTGGGGGAGGGCCCGGAGGAGTCGCTCGCCATGCCGATACGTTTTTTCGTGCTCATTGCCTCGTTCTTGACGCTGATCGCGCCTGCCTTGGCTGCGGACACTCACGACATCAAGGGCCTCTATCTGCTCACCGACTATCCGGCGGTCACCGTGCAGCCCGGCACCACGTCGACCGTCAGTTTGCGTCTGCGTAATTACGCCTTGGCGCCGGAGCGCCTGTCGCTGTCAGTTACCGGCGTGCCGCAAGGCTGGACCGCGACGCTGCTCGGCGGCGGCCAGCCGATCGCCGCGGCGATGCCGGCGACGGACGACAGCGTGACGCTCGATCTGCGGCTCGACGTGCCGAAGGACGCCAAGATCGGCACCCAGACGCTGACCGTGAACGCCGTCGGCGAGGCCAACCGTATCTCGCTGCCGATTGCCGTTTCGCTCGCCAAGCAATTGCCCGCGAAGCTCACACTCACCCCGCAATTGCCCGAACTGCGCGGCTCCTCGCGCTCGAGCTTCGAATATACGATGACGATCAAGAACGACAGCGGCAAGAAGCTGCTAGTCAGCCTGGCCGCCGACGCGCCGAAGAATTTCGATACCTCATTCACCGAGGCTTACGGCACACAGCAGCTCACGGCTATTCCGGTCGACGCGGGTAAGACCAAGGACGTCAAACTGAAGGTGACGCCGCCCGATACCGTCGATGCCGGGCATTATCCGGTAACCGCGCATATCGCCGCCGAAGACGCACGCGCCAATGCCAAGGTCGCGCTCGACATTACTGGCCAGCCCAAGCTGTCGCTCGCCGGCCGCGAGGGCCTGCTCAGCGCTCGCGCCACCGCCGGCAAGGAAAGCACGGTCCCGATTGAGGTCAGCAATACCGGCACAGCGCCGGCCGAAAACATCCAGCTTTCGGCCAATGCCCCGACCGGCTGGAAGATCTCGTTCGAGCCGAAATCGATCGACCGCATTGCGCCCAACGAGCACAAGGAAGTACAGGCGCTGATCCGCCCGCCGGGCAAAGCGATCGCCGGCGATTACGTCACCTCGCTGACCGCTTCGACGCGCGGCGAGACCGGCAGCGCGAATTTCCGCATCACCGTGACCACCTCGACGGTCTGGGGCATCGCGGGTATCGGCATCATCGGCGCGGCACTCTTGATCATGGTCGGCGCCGTCGCCAGGTTCGGCCGCCGATGAGCGGCACCATCATAGAGGCCAGGGGCCTCACCAAGCGCTACGGGACGGCATACGCCGTCAACGACGCGAACTTCACCGTCGGCGCTGGCGAGATCTTCGGGCTGTTAGGTCCCAATGGCGCCGGCAAGACCACCACCATCCTGATGCTGCTCGGACTGTGCGATATCAGTGCCGGGGAGGCACGGGTTTTCGGCCACGATCCGATGCGCGAGCCGCTTGAGGTGAAGCGGCTTGTCGGCTACCTGCCGGACTCGGTCGGTTTCTACGATCAGCTCACGGCCGCGGAAAACCTGCACTACACGGCGCGGCTGATGGGCCTCGATGCCGTCACCCGCAAGAAGCGCATTGCCGCCGCCCTCGTTCGTGTCGGGCTATCGGCAGTCGCCAACAGGAAGGTCGCGACCTTCTCGCGCGGCATGCGCCAACGTTTGGGTCTCGCCGAAATCGTCATGAAGGATGCGCGCGTCGCGATCCTCGACGAGCCGACCAACGGACTAGACCCGCAGGCGAGCGTCGAATTGTTACATCTCATCCGCTCGCTCAAGGAAAACGGCGTCAGCATCCTGTTGTCGTCGCATCTGCTCGACCGGGTGCAGAGCGTGTGCGACCGGGTGGCGCTGTTCAACACGGGCCGCATCGTGCTGATGGGCTCGGTGGACGAACTCGGCCGCCAGGTCTTGGGCGGCGGCTATGCCGTCGAGGTCGAGGCCGACGGCGGCGACGCCGTCGCCAAGCGGCTTGCCGCGCTGCCCGGCGTGCGCAGCGTCGAGGAGCCTGAGCCTGGCCGCTTCCGCATGGTCTGCGACAGCGATCTGCGCGGCGACGCCGCCGGTGCGGTGGTCGCCGCCGGCGGACGGCTTAAGCAGCTTTCACTCGATCGGCCTAGTCTCGAAACCATCTACACCCGCTATTTCCAGAATACGCAGGAGGCCCGCGATGCGGCGTGAAGGCTCGGCCCTGCAGGGTCTCGGCGTGGTCACCCTGAAGGAATTGTCCGACCATTTGGTGAGCGCGCGCATGCGCGTCTTGGAATGGCTGGTGGTGCTGGTCGCGCTTGCCGCCGTGTTCGGCGCGATTACGCAGATCCGCGCCGTGACCGCCCAGGACCCTTTCCTGTTCCTGCGGCTGTTCACCACGGCACGCGAGCCGCTGCCTTCGTTCGTCGCGTTCCTCGGTTTCCTCGTGCCTTTGATGGCGATCGGGCTCGGCTTCGACGCGGTCAACGGCGAGCATAACCGGCGCACACTATCACGCATCCTGTCGCAGCCGATCTACCGCGACGCGCTGCTGTTCGGCAAATTTCTCGCCGGGCTCGGTGTCATCTCGATCAGCCTAGTTTGCCTGTGGCTTCTGGTGATCGGGCTCGGCCTGATCATGCTCGGCGTGCCGCCAGGCGGCGAGGAAATGGCGCGGGCGCTAATCTTCCTTCTGGTCACCATCGCCTATGCCGGCGTCTGGCTCGCGCTTGCCATGTTGTTCTCGGTGATCTTCCGCTCGGCCGCGACCGCGGCGCTGGTCACGCTTGGGCTGTGGCTGTTCCTCTCGGTGATCTGGCCGGCGCTGGCGCCGGCGATTGCCGAGGCTTTCGTGTCGCCAGAGCACCAGGCGACGCTGGTGATCACCGCGCAAATGCTGGCGCGACTGTCGCCGTCGACGCTCTACGGCGAAATCGTGCTGGCGCTGCTCGATCCTTCAACGCGCACGCTCGGCCCCGTTTATTTGAGCCAGCTCGAAGGCGCGGTGATGGGCGCGCCGCTGCCGCTGTCGCAGAGTCTTTTGGTGGCATGGCCGCAAATCGTCGGCATGGTGGCGGCAAGCATTTTGCTGTTCGTCGGCGGTTATGTCGCATTCCAGCGGCAAGAGGTGCGGGCGTAACTCAAGCGAACGCCTCGCGCCGAAGCCATACCGGCGCGAGGTGTTTGTGTTGAGACGCTACGGCGATTTCAGTATTTCGAGCCGGTGGTGCTGTTCGGACGGGCCTGGCAGCTCTCGCTTCCCTTGGCGACCTTCTGGCAGGCCGAGAGGCTGGCGTACTGGCAGTTGAGCGCGCCGGCGGCACCCTTGATGCAGAACTTGCCGGTGCCGGTCACGCTGGCGGAGGTGCTGCCCATCGTGCTGTTCTTGTCCATCGACGCGGCGCTGGCGATGGAAATGCCGGCGACCAATGCGGCGACGGCGGTGAGTGCGGTCAGTGTCTTCATTCTGTCCTCCTTGGCAATGAAAGCCGCGTGGAGCGGCACCATCCCAACAAGGTGGAAGAACCGATGTTCCGGGAACTCGCGCGTCGGCGGAAATATTTTCGCAAATGCGGCGACGGCGTGGCGCGCGGCAAAACTTCGCTGTGGTCATGTCGTCATTGCGCCGCGGTGATGACGATCTCCACAAGATGCGGCGGTTCGAGATCGACGCCGAGACAGGCACGCATCGGCGGATTGGCGCGGTCGACCCATTCATCCCAAGCGCGGTTCATCTCTTCTTTGTGGGCGATGTCGGCGATGTAGACGATCGCCGACAGGATGCGGCTTTTGTCCGTGCCCGACATCGCCAGGCTCTCGTCGATGCGTCGGAGCGCGCGCTGCGTCTGTTCGTAGAAGCCGGGCGGGGCAGGGTCCGGCGATACCGCGACGGTGAAGACGAGTCCGTCATGGACGACGGCCCGGCTGCGCGTCGGGGTGAGACCGGGAAAGCGGGTGATCATGGCAGCGCCTCGGGTTAAAAATCGGCCCATGCTAGCGCAGCCGGAGAGCGTTTCCTTCTTTTTCCGGGCGCGCCATAGTGGAGTCACCAGGATTCGGGGAGGGCGGGCGTGGCAAAACTTGGCAGTCAAATCGACCCCAATTCGGAGGAATTCCGCGCCAACGCCGAAGCGATGCGCGCACTAACCGCGCAATTGCAGGCGCGCCGCGCGCAAGCGGCAGCGGGCGGCTCGGAGAAATCGCGCGAACGGCATGTGGCGCGCGGCAAGCTCCTGCCGCGCGACCGGGTGATGAACCTGATCGACCCGGGCTCGCCGTTCCTCGAATTGTCGCCGCTCGCCGCGTTCGGCATGTACGGCGGCGACGTCCACGCCGCCGGCATCATCACCGGCATCGGCCGCGTCGAAGGCCGTGAATGCATGATCGTCGCCAACGACGCCACCATCAAAGGCGGCAGCTATCATCCGATAACGGTGAAAAAGCATTTGCGCGCGCAGGAGATCGCCCGCGAAAACCGGCTGCCCTGCATTTATCTGGTCGATAGCGGCGGCGCCAATCTGCCGACGCAAACGGAAGTCTTTCCCGACCGCGAGCATTTCGGCCGCATCTTCTACAATCAGGCGACCCTCTCATCATTGCGAATTCCGCAGATCGCCGTAGTGATGGGCTCCTGCACCGCGGGCGGCGCCTATGTGCCGGCGATGTCGGATGAAACCGTCATCGTCAAGAACCAAGGCACGATCTTTCTCGGCGGTCCGCCGCTGGTGAAGGCGGCAACCGGCGAGGTGGTGAGCGCGGAAGACCTCGGCGGTGGCGACCTGCACGCGCGCAAGTCGGGCGTCGCAGACCATCTGGCGCAGGACGACCACCACGCGCTGTCGCTGGCGCGCCGCATCGTCGCCAATCTCAATCATAAGAAGACCGTCAACATTCCACTCGGCCAGCCGCGCGAGCCGGCGCTCGACATCGCCGAGCTCGATGGCATCGTGCCGGTGGACTTGAAGAAGCAATATGACGTGCGCGAGGTGATCGCGCGCCTGGTCGATGCGTCCGAGTTCGACGAGTTCAAGCAGCTTTACGGCACCACCATCGTCACCGGCTTTGCGCATATTCACGGCATGCCGGTCGGCATCCTCGGCAACAACGGCATTCTGTTCTCTGAAAGCGCGCAGAAGGCGGCGCATTTCGTCGAGCTGTGCTGCCAGCGCCGCATTCCCCTCTTGTTTCTGCAGAACATCGTCGGCTTCATGGTCGGCCGCGACTACGAGGCCGGCGGTATCGCCAAGGACGGCGCCAAGATGGTGACGGCGGTCGCCTGCGCCCAAGTGCCGAAGATCACGCTGATCGTCGGCGGCTCCTACGGCGCCGGCAATTACGGCATGTGCGGCCGCGCCTACGGGCCGCGCTTCCTGTTCATGTGGCCCAATGCGCGCATCTCGGTGATGGGCGGTGAGCAGGCGGCCTCGGTGCTGGCGACGGTGAAGCGCGACAATATCGAAGCCGAGGGCAAGAGCTGGTCGGAGGTCGAGGAAGAGGAATTCAAGGCGCCGATCCGCGATCAGTACGAGACCGAGGGCAACCCCTATTACGCCACCGCGCGGCTGTGGGACGACGGCATTATCGCGCCGTCGGAGACGCGCCGGGTTTTGGCGCTGGCGTTTTCCGCCGCGCTCAACGCGCCGGTGCCG
>Ga0335082_10001706_pt1 | contig 23455 bp, 20 predicted proteins | sample Lox_Sample_41_FD_206718 | JGI IMG/M metagenome (GOLD analysis project Ga0335082, IMG submission 206718) | Soil microbial communities from Loxahatchee National Wildlife Refuge, Florida, United States - Lox_Sample_4.1 | ecosystem: Environmental > Terrestrial > Soil > Wetlands | place: USA...
GCCCGCAACCTTTATCAGAAGCTCGCGGTCCACGGGAGACGCGAAGCCGTTGCCAAGGCCGTGGCCGAACGCGTGATCGACGCACGCACTTAGGGGCCGCCCACCGCTCTACCCCGTTTTTCCCCCGTGTCGGGTACTGTCTCGCCCTCCCAGCCGTCCTAGGTTCGTCGCTGGCACCATCGATCGCATCATCATCGGAGTCATTCAAGGGAGGCCGTATGTACGTATTCAAGGCTTTTGTATTCAACGGCAAGAAGACGGCTGGCAAGGCGCTCGACACGCTGGAAGACCGCGTGCCGGTCTACCCATGGATCGAGGATGCCGCGATCGTGTCGCGCAGCAAGCTCGGCATTACCCGGATCCACAGCACCTGGGCCCAGGACGACAGCGCCGTCGGCGCCGGGGCCGGCCTTGGCGCCGTGACGGGCGCCCTGCTCGGAGTGTTGGCGGGACCGGGCGGAGCCCTGGCGGGAGCGGCGGTGGGCGGCTCCATGGGCGCCATGTTCGGCGTCGGCGACGAGATCGCGTTCGATGACCCGCGGCTCGACGACTTCGCCTCCTCGCTCGCCAAGGACACCTCGGCACTCGTGCTGGTTGGCGAGAAGCCAACCATCGCGGACTTCACGTCCGCCGTCACGCCGTTCGGCGGCAAGATCATCGAGACCAACCTCGACGACAAGGACGTCGCGACCCTGCGGAAGGCCCTCAAGAAGGCCGCGTAGGGAACGTCGCCGGCGTGCCACCGGGATCAGTATGAACAGGACTGGAAGCGGATCGTCACGTTCGAAACGCAGCTCGCGATTGGCGAGCAAAACGTTTGCCCACGAGGAACACCAATGAAACGTCAGGCACCGATCATCCTCAGGATGATCACCGCATTGCTGTTCTTCGGGGTGACGGTCATCCCGGTGGCACGGCTCAGCGCGCAGCAGCCAGCGCCGGCCAAGCCCCCCGCAAAACCGGCCACTCAAGCGGTGGGACCCTACAAGAGTTTCAAGGGCGTCATCAAGCTCGATGTCCGCAATTCGACGGCTGACTGGGGCCCGTTCACGCCCAAGAAGGCGCCCGCGGGCGCGCCCAACATCCTGTTCATCCTGTATGACGACACTGGACTGTCCGCCTGGTCCCCATACGGCGGCCGGATCAACATGCCGACCCTCGACCGGTTGGCGAAGAACGGACTGATCTACACCCAGTGGCACACGGTGGCACTGTGTTCACCGACACGATCCACGATCCTGACGGGACGCAACCACACGTTGAACGGCTTTGCCTCGATCTCGGAGGGCGCGAACGGCTTTCCGGGCCAGAGCGGGCGTATCCCGCCCCAAGCCGCCACAGTCGCGCAGATCCTCCAGGACAACGGTTACAGCACCTACTGGATCGGCAAGGACCACAACGTTCCCGAGCAGGATGTCGCGGAGGGGGGCGATCGCAAAACGTGGCCCCTCGGACAGGGATTCGAGCGCTTCTACGGATTTCTGGGCGGAGAGACCAACCAGTGGTATCCGGATCTCGTCGAGGACAATCACTTCATCGAGCCGCCGTACACACCGGAGCAGGGCTATCACCTTTCCAGGGACCTGGCCGATCAGGCGATCAAGATGATCCGGGACCAGAAGGCCACCAATCCCTCCAAGCCGTGGTTCATGTGGTACAACCCGGGCGCCAATCACGCGCCGCACCATGCTCCGCAGGAATACATCGACAAGTACAAGGGCAAGTTCGACGACGGCTACGATGCATACCGCAGCTGGGTGCTGGCACGCATGATCGACAAGGGCGTCCTGCCCAAGGGCACGAAGCTGACGCCGATCAATCCCTTGCCGGACTCGATGGCGAACCCGGCCGACTCCGTCCGCCCGTGGGAGTCCCTGAGCCCGGACGAGAAGAAGCTGTTCTCGCACATGGCCGAGGTCTGGGCCGGCTTCTCGGAATACACCGACGTGCAGATCGGCCGCATGGTCGATTACCTCGAGAAGTCCGGGCAGCTCGACAACACGGTGATCTTCTACGCCGCCGACAACGGCACTTCAGGCGAAGGCACGCCGAATGGCTCCGTCAACGAGGACAAGTTCTTCAACAACTATCCCGACGATCTGGCCGAGAACATGCGGATGATGGACAAGCTCGGCAGTCCGGAGACCTACAACCACTTTCCGACCGGCTGGGCCGTCGCGTTCTCGACACCGTTCCAGATGTTCAAGCGCTACTCGCAGTACTCCGGCGGCACGGCCTGTCCCCTCGTCATCTCCTGGCCGAAGGGAATCAAGGCGCGTGGCGAGATGCGCAACCAGTACCACCACTCCGTGGACATCGTGCCCACGATCCTCGATATCGTCGGCATCGCGATGCCCACGGTGTACCGGGGCGTGCAGCAGTTCCCCCTCTCCGGCATATCGATGAAGTACACGTTCACCGCGACGCCGACTGCGCCGACGCACAAGAAGCGCCAGTTCTACTCGATGCTCGGCACGCGCGGGATCTGGGAGAACGGCTGGAAGGCCTCCACCGTCCACGCTGCCTTCCTCGGAAAGGGCCACTTCGATCGGGATCAGTGGCAGCTCTACCACGTGGACGTGGACCGTTCGGAATCCGCCGACCTGGCGAAGCAGTACCCCCAGAAGCTGGCGGCGCTGAAGAACGCGTGGTTCGAGGAAGCCAGGACCAATCTGGTCCTGCCGCTCGACGACCGCAGCGCCATGGAGCAGTTGGGCGTCGAACGGCCCTCGGCGGAGCCGCCGCGTGAGCGGTACGTCTATTACCCGGGCACGGCTCCGGTTCCGGAAGGCGTTGCCGTCAGCGTGCGCAATCGCTCGTACAAGATTCTCGCCAACGTCGAGATCAACGACTCGACGGCCGGAGGCGTGATCTTCGCCCACGGCTCGCGCTTCGGCGGACACGCGTTGTTCATCAAGGATCACAAGCTCTACTACGTCTACAACTTCCTCGGCATCAAGCCGGAGCAGACCTTCGTCGCCACGGAACCCCTCAAGCCCGGCAAGTACACGCTCGGCATGGAGTTCACGCGGACCGGCGCCGGCCCCAACAAGGAATCGGTAGGGACGATGAAGTTGTACGTCAACGACAAGGTGGTCGCCGAAGGTCCGATGAAGACGCAGCCGGCCAAGTTCACGCTCTCGGGTGACGGATTGTGCGTCGGGTTCGACAGCGGCGATGCCGTCAGCGCCGAATACCAGACGCCCGGCACGTTCCACGGCGGCACGATCCAGGCCGTCTATGTCACGGTCGAAAAGACCGCATATACCGACCTCGAGGGAGAAGCGCAGAGAGCGTTGCTGCGCGAATAGCGTGAATCGAGAAGCCTCCGCTGGCTGCCCCGGCGGGGGCTTCTCTTTCTCGCGCCCACCTTGGAGTCGCAGGCACACCGGAGGCGTCACGCGCTCGCTCGCACTCATCGCCATCGCATCCGCTGGTTGGATCGGCCTCGCGGCTCAGGGCAACGTCCCGCCGGAGCGGGGCGGACAGGTCGTGTCGCTTGGCATGCCACCGGTTTACGAAGGCTCCGGCGGAGTCGCGGCGGGGTGGTTTCGGCCCGGGGATTCCTCCGATTTCGTCTTCAATGCCCAGCTCGGTGTGCGGCGATATCTCGGCAGTCCCATCGTCGGCATCGCGGCCGTCGGGCTCGAGGGGTACGTCGGTGCCCGGCCCGGCACGCTGGATGGCGGCGGCCGGTTCCTGTTCTCCATCCCGGTGTTCCACGTATCAGTGGGCGGGGACTACAACGTGCCCGACGCCGATCTCGATCTGCTGCTGCGGCTCGAATTGCCCATGCGGCGCGGCGGAATCGTCGGGGACGGGTCACAGCTGCGGATCGACTACCTCCCGAGCCGCGCCAACTCGATCACCTTCGGGCTGACGTTCCCTCTCTGGGGACGGCCGATGGGATCGACCCGGCCCGTTCAGAACGCCGTGCACCTTGGCGAATTCCCGATCCGGCGCGTCGGCGCACCCGGTAACGTCGACCCTCGGCTCGCAGCGGCGCTCGACTCCGTACGCGAACACGCTCGCTGGGTGACCCGCTTCGTCACGCCGTTCGTGGATCGGGGCGGCGCCGAGCCGGCCAAAGCCTACGCCGCGGCAACAGGCGAATTGACGGCGCGGCTCACCTCGCGCTCCGTCGCCGACGAGATGCGTGACTATCACGCGGCGCTGAACCGGGCGTTCGCCCTCGCGGCGGCGGCCCCCGGAACCGCCGGGCCACCTGATCTGGAGCAAGGGCGCGCGATCAGTGTCGCGGCGCGCGACGTTTTGCTCGAGTACGTGATCCTGCCGTACGATCGGCTGCTCGGGCAACGCAAGGTCAATGATCATCTCACGGAATTCCGGGCTCCCGCCCAGACGCATTTCGCCCGCTGGATGCTCCACCAGTCGGGTCTGCCGGACGATCGCTTGAGTGCTTCCCTCTACGTCTTCCAAACGCTGGTGGACGTCATGGAGGACGTGCGGGAGGCTCAGCTGAAACGCTGGGAGGACTCGCGCCTGGTGTGGATCCCCCTGCAGTTGGCGCTGACGCCGGACCAGTACGACACGCAGGCGAAGCTCGACACGATCATCGAGCGGGCGGGAGACGCTTCGTTCGCGGGGGGGAACGCCTTCTGGTACGTCATGAACGAGTCGTTCCAGCTCGAGATGAACCGCTCGGTGCGTGCGGCCGAGGACTACCACGTCCTGTGGATTCACGACTTCCGGGGCCGCAACGACAAAGGCGATCCCGACAAGATGGCGTTCGCGCACACCGTGGACTCGTACCTGAAGGCGCTGACCGAACGGGTGCGCGCCTACGACACCACGGGCAAGCTGCCGATCTACATGCTCTTTCTCGACCAGCACTACTTCGAAATCAACAAGAGTCGTCTCTTCTTACGGGTGCTCGAACACCCGCTCACGTATCACCTGGACCTGCCACACGAGTTTGCGGCGTGGGAAGCGCAGCTCGCGGCCGCGCAGGACAGCTTGCGCGCCGCGGTCGCGGCCTCTCGCCTGCTGCAGGCCGAGCGCAGCCAGTACGGCGACGCGTGGCTGGCGAATCGCGTCAAAGTGCAGGTGAACATCACCAACCCGTCCGACTTCTCGTTTCAGAGCTTCCAGGTGGCGGGAATCCTTCCCGTTCCGGACAACATCATGCGCGACCATCGCAAGATCGCGTTCTACGACCTCACGGACGACGATCCGTACCGGGGGCTCGTGATGTTCACGGGGATGGGCATCGGCGAGCATTACGTCGGGCCCGATTGGGAAGACCGCGCCGTGCTGATTCAGGGGCCCGCGGCCCAGCCGGTGCGCGACGCGGCCCGCCGCTTATTGCTCCAGCAAGGCATCCCGGCGGATCAAATCCCCTGGCCGCTGCGCGAGCGGCCCAGGGCCGATGACTACGGCGCCAGAGTCGCGGCGTTCACGGCGGCGCGCCAGCGGGAACTCGGCGGGCCGAGCGGGCGCATCATGCAGCTGTACAATCAGACCGGGTACGCGTCCAAGCAAATCGACGTGGCGAAAGCCGTGCTGTACAGCCTCATGCCCGACGGATCGGTCCTTCGGATCCCGGACTCGCTGTGGCAGAGCTACCTGTACGCCTCGCTCCTCACCGGGAGCGCGCTCCGCGGCTGCACGGTCATGATCTTCGCGCCCGCCTTGAAGTCGGCTCCGAGCGCCGCAGCACCCACCATGGCGCGGGCGCACGATCTGTTCAGCGCACTCGTGTACATGCGGAGCGCCCTCGCCCAGCCGATTGCCGCCGCGCGCGGGCGATTGCTCGTGGGACTCTACAACCCGCGCGTCGGGGTGGGCGACGTGCGCGGCCGATTCAAGCAGGCGCTCGAGACACTGCGTTCCACCGAGCTTCGCGATCTCGGGCCACCCAACCCCGCGGTGCTGGCCGTGCTCGACAGTCTCGACGCCATCTTCAAGGAAGTCGGGTACCAGACGCCGGCTTACCTGTCCCAAGGCGACAGCGCGCAGCGTCCCAAGCTCCACCTCAAGGCGAACCTGCTGCTCTCCCGGTCTGCCGCCGATCTGCTCGCGAATCGACCGGAGTGGGGGCCGATTGCGAGCGAGTATGTGCGCTACATCGCGCGACAGGCTGGACCGATCGAAGGGCGTCCGGATGCGCGCACCGCCGTCGCGGGATTCACCCAGGCCGTGAAAGGATTGGTCGCAGCGGTCAACCGGAATCTGGACACGGCGACCACGGCGCACGTCGTCGCGTATCTCACGGTCGGCTCCGTCAATATGGACTACCGCAGCATGGTGATGGACGGCGAGGCGATGACCACCATGACCGGGTGGCAGACGCTGGCCGGCGTGGTGGACTTCGACATCCTCCAGGGGCTGACGGCGTGGATCGACACGCAGCAGCAGCTCGACTCCCTGTTGCCGCCGCCGGGCGGAATGACGCGGTCGATGGCCAACCTGTTGAGGCTGGCGCTGTGAACGAGGAGCCGTGAAGCCGGCGGCGCGGTTCCATCCACGGTCGCGACGGCCAACGCCGACCAGGACGGACGGACACATCCCTGTCCGCCCGCAGACACCGTGATGACCTCCGGCGCCGATCGTGGTCCGCGTTTGCTCCGGCGGTTACTGAGCAATCGGGAACTCGACGTCCTGGAGCGCTTGACCCAACGGCTCTCCAACAAGGAGATCGCCGGGCGGCTCCACGTCTCGCCGGAAACGGTCAAGAAGCACGCCCGCAACCTTTATCAGAAGCTCGAGGTTCATGGAAGGCGCGAAGCCGTTGCCAGGGCCGTGGCCGAACGCGTGATCGACGCACGCAGTTAGGCGGCCGGCCCTCCCGCTCTACCCCGTTTTTCCCCCGTATCGGGTACTGTCTGGCCTCACCATCCGTCCTAGGTTCGTCCGTGGCACCATCGACCGCACGTTCCTCGGAGTCACTCAAGGGAGGCCGTATGTACGTATTCAAGGCTTTTGTGTTCAACGGCAAGAAGACGGCCGGCAAGGCCCTCGATACGCTCGAAGACCGCGTGCCGGTCTACCCATGGATCGAGGATGCCGCTGTCGTGTCGCGCAGCAAGCTCGGCATTACCCGGATCCACAGCACCTGGGCCCAGGACGACAGCGCCATCGGCGCCGGCGCCGGCCTTGGCGCCGTGACGGGCGCCTTGCTCGGAGTGCTGGCGGGACCGGGCGGAGCGCTGGCGGGAGCGGCCGTGGGCGGCTCCATGGGCGCCATGTTCGGCGTGGGCGACGAGATCGCGTTCGATGACCCGCGGCTCGACGACTTCGCCGCCTCGCTCGCCAAGGACACCTCGGCCCTGGTGCTGGTTGGCGAGAAGCCAACCATCGCGGACTTCACGTCCGCCGTCACGCCGTTCGGCGGCAAGATCATCGAGACCAACCTCGACGACAAGGACGTCGCGACCCTGCGGAAGGCCCTCAAGAAGGCCGCGTAGGGAACGCCGGGCCGGCGTGCCACCGGGATCAGTATGAACAGGACTGGAAGCGGATCGTCACGTTCGAAACGCAGCTCGCGATTGGCGAGCAACAATAGACCGGAGCCAGGATGAACACTCGACGAAGGACATCCCTCAGGATGGTCGCACAGCTGACGTTGGTTGCATTCTCGTGTCTCGCGCCGTTCAGCCTTGCGGCCCAGCAGAAGACCAACATCGTCGTGATCATGGCGGACGATGTCGGCTGGTCCAACATCGGTGTCTACAATCAGGGGATCATGGCGGGCCGGACCCCCAACCTGGACAGGCTTGCCAGTGAAGGCATGCGGTTCACGGACTACTACGCCGAAGCCAGCTGCACGGCGGGTAGGGCCAACTTCATTACCGGCGAGCTGCCGATCCGCACCGGCCTGACCACGGTGGGCCAGGCCGGCTCGGCGATCGGCATTCCCGACGCGGCGCCGACCATGGCGATCGCTCTCAAGTCGCTGGGATATGCCACCGGCCAGTTCGGCAAGAATCACCTGGGCGACTTGAACCAGTTCCTCCCCACCGTCCACGGGTTCGACGAGTTCTACGGGTACCTCTACCACCTGGATGCGATGGAGGACCCGTGCCACCCCACCTACCCGGCTGACGCCAAGAATACGGTGGGCCCGCGCCACATGCTGCACAGCTGGGCCACGACCACGGACGACCCCACAGTCCAGCCCCGCTGGGGCAAGGTCGGCAAGCAGAAAATCACCGATGAAGGCGAGCTCTGCCCCGAGCGGATGAAGGTCATCGACGACACCATCCTGGCCAACGCGCTCAACTGGGTCGACCGCGTCAAGAAGGAGGGCAAGCCGTTCTTCCTTTGGCTCAACCCGACCCGGATGCATGCCGTCACCCACCTCTCCAACAAGTACGAGAAGATGCGGACTCCGGAGAATGGCTGGTCGATCGAGGAAGCCGGCATGGCGCAGCTGGACGACATCGTCGGCGAAGTCATGCAGCACCTCAAGGAGATTGGCGTGGAGAACAACACGATCGTCATCTTCACTACCGACAACGGCGCCGAGAACTTCACCTGGCCGGATGGCGGCAACACCCCATTCGCCGGGGGCAAGGGCACGGTGCTCGAGGGTGGCTTCCGCGTGCCGGCGATCATCCGGTGGCCCGGCAAGGTACCCGCGGGCAGGATCGAGAACGGTATCTTCTCCGGCCTCGACTGGTTCCCGACCCTCGTTAAGGCGGCCGGTTACCAAGGCGATATCGCGGCCGATCTCCGGGCAGGCAAGGCCCTCAACGGTGTGACCTATAAGGTTCACCTCGATGGCTACGATCAGACGGCTCTGGTGATGGGCAAGGGGCCGTCGGCGCGGCACGAGGTCTATTACTTCGCCGAGAACGCGCTCGGCGCGGTCCGCCTCGACGATTTCAAGTTCCGCTTCGTCGACCAGCCGGGCGGCTGGCTGGGGGCCTCCGTCAAGCCGAACTGGCCGATCCTGGTCAACATCCGCCTCGACCCCTATGAGAGGATGGGCATGGGGAGTTCCTTGGCATACTTCGATTGGTATCAGTACGAATTCTGGCGGTTCGTGTACGTCCAGAGGGCGATTGCCGAGGCCGCCCAGACATTCGTCGACTTCCCGCCGATGCAGGCCGGAGGAAGCTTCAACCTGAGCGCGCTCAAGGAAGAGATGCAGAAGAAGATGGACCACGCCAACGCAAGCTCGGGCAACTGACCCGCTCTGTGGCCGAAGGGACGCGGGCACCCCGAGTGGGGTGCCCGTGTTGGCATCCGGTACTATCGGCGCGTTCAGGCACTCGATGAAACACCAGGAAGAGGGCTGCAAGGAATGGCGCATGAAGTCCTGAAGGGCAGGAACCGCGTGAGTGCCGCGCGCATGGGACTCGCGGCCGTGCTGCTCCTGGGACGCATTCCAGTATTGGGCGCCCAGGAGCCACGTGCGCTGGGATCCGGCCGCGGCCACACGCTCGGCGGTCACGTGTTTCAGCCCTCGTCCGCGTTCCCCGACCCCTTCGTGGCCGACTTCCTGACCAGCAACCTGGGCGGCGGCGCCGCGACCGACCTCCAGGTCCCCGTGTACAACGCCGAAGACAGCGTGGTACGCGTCCTCACTGGAGACCTTGGGTTTGTGAGCATGGGCAGCGAGTACCAACGAACCGTACTGCCCTGGCTCGGCGTGCGGGTCAACTTCAACGGGCTGGTGCGTTACGGCACGGAAACCCCCTCGCTGCTCTCCGAGGGAGTGGCGGCAAGTTATGGCTTTGGAGCCGGCGCCACGGCACGCGTCTGGCGAACCGACAAACTCTACCTCTCGGCTGCGCTCGAGTATTCCTCCAACTACCTCTCCGGCGTCACACCGCTCCAATACGTGGAGGGCGTGGTGCACTCCATCGGGAAGGTGCTCGACAGCCTGCAGGCGATCGGGGGGATCACGCTCGACAGTGCGGTGATCGACAGCGTGATCCACTCGATCGATCTCACCGGGTACTCGCTCCACACCAGCTCCAAGGCCCAGAACACGACCATCGGGGTGCGCGCAGCATACGCCCCGGTACGCTGGCTCGGCCTCACGGGGCTCGTGCAGACCGGCGTCGCGGGACTGTTCAATGGTCCGTCCAACGTGTGGCTGCTCGATGTCGGCGCCGCGGCGGATGTGGATTTCGAAGCCTTGTGGCGCGTCCCCGTCGGCGTGAAGGTCTCGGGCCGCTGGCAATCGGTCGATGAGGCCGCGAGCGACGTTGCCAAGAGCAGAGCCCAGGTCGCGACGAGCGTCGCGTACACGGGCCGCGGGGATTTTTCGATCGGTTTCGAGCTCCTCTTCAGCTCGCTCGAGCAACGGCGCAGCGACGCGAGGCTCGCCGCGCGCAGCTACACGCTCTCCATGCGGTACTACTTCTGATCGACAAAAGAAAGGTCGGCGACGTGAAGCAGCAGCTGGCATCCGCCTAAGTGCGGGCCTCACAGAACACCCGGCGCTCTTTCCAGGTCACAGTCGCGTTGCTGGGCGCGCTTGTTGGGGGCGCGGTCTGTACGCACCGTGCCTCGGCGCAGTCGCCGGAGTCCGAAGCGGCGCCCGCCCGGGGCAAGTTCGAACCTGAGTCGTTGCCTCCGCCGCCGCAGCCGTTCGTGATTCCAGACGTGCCACATTCGGTGGAGCAGCAGCTCCACGTTCATAAGCCCTGGGCGACGCTCAAGGCGGGATTGGCGACCCTCGAGGACTACAGCGCCTTCTCGCAGGACAGCACCAATCTGGCGCAGGTTGGGCGGCAGGATAATCAGTGGGAGCTGCGCTCCCTGCGCCTGATACTGCACGGCACGCTCGGCACGGGCTACAAGGTCCGGTACTACATCGCCGGCGAATACAAGGGCTTCGAAACCGAGCCGGAGAACCTGTGGAACATGACGGACGTGTCCCTCATTTTCCCCATAGCCGGCCAGGCGACGACCCTTACCGTTGGCAAGACCAAGGAGACGTTCGGCTACGAAATGGTGGGCGATGCCGCCAACCTGCCCCAGCAGGAGCGCGTGTTGACTCCGTTCTTCCTCTCGCGCAACATCGGCGTCAAGCTGACGCACGTCATTGGCGCCACGCACCGGATGACGGCATCCGTCGGGGTCTTCAACGACTGGTTTGTGACGAGCGATGCGCTCGATGAGAGCGGCACCGATTTCACCGCGCGCGTCACCGGTCTGGCATGGGACAACCGTGATGGCAAGAGTTACCTGCACCTCGGCGTGTCCGGCCGCTACGCCGGGGCGGACCATCAGACCATGCGCTACAAGGGCCGTCCCGAGTCCAACGTGACGGACCTGTACGTGGACACGGGCAATCTGCCAGGCGATCACGCGGAGCATCTCGGCCTCGAGGCGCTGTGGAACGAAGGCTCGTTCTCCGCGCTTGCCGAATACCACCACGCGTGGTTGGATGCGCCGACCGAGGCGAATCCCGCGTTCTCCGGCTACTACGTCACCGCGAGCTGGGTCCTGACGGGCGAAACGCGGCCATATGACCGCACGGTGGGCTATGCCCGCCGGGTCATGCCCAAGGGCCGATGGGGCGCCCCCGAGCTCGTGGCGCGGTTTTCACATGTCGATCTCGATGGCGGGCTGGTACGCGGAGGCTCGTTCGACAAGACCTACCTCGCCATCAATTGGTGGGCGACCCGGCACTGGAAGTTCGGCCTGGGCTGGGGCTACACCTGGCTGCACCGCTTCGACCAGAGCGGAGTGACGAACAGCATCCATACGCGAATGCAATGGATCTTCTGACCCGCGCGCGCCGGACGACATGAAATCATGCGACTCCGTGCGCTCCTGCTCGCTGGCCTCCTCTTCCCGGGAGCTGGCGGCGTGGCTGCTGGGCAGGATACCACGACGCGCGAGCTGTGGCCCGAGCTCGACACCTACGTCCGGTTGTCACCGGCGGCCCGGCTCTTCTTTGTCGTCATCCCGGTCGTCTCCGGCGACGACAGATCGCTGAGCGAGACGCAACTGGGCGGCCATCTCGAGGTGGGGATCATGCCGATGGCGCGACGCCAGCTGCGAGCGGCGTATGATGCGGACCGGCTCGGGTATCTGAGGGCCCGCATTGGCTACCGGCAGGTGTTGACCGTCGGCACCGGCAGAAGCGAGCAACGCCTCGTTGCCGATGTGACGCCGCGCTTCTTCCTGCCATGGGATGTGCTCTTCGCGCTGCGCAACGAGGTCGACTTCCGCTGGCTTCAGGGGAACTATTCCTGGCGGTTCCGGCCGCGCGTATGGCTCGAGCGGGAGACCAGGATCGGCAGCGTTACCACCGTCCCGTACTGGTCGGTCGAATTCTTCTACGATTCCCGGTTCGGCGCCTGGAGCCGGACGTTCTACCAGACCGGGGTTGCCATCCCGGTGTCTCGCCGGGTTGCCCCGGAGATCTACTACGGCCGGCAGATCGACCGGATGCCGGCACAGAAAATCGTCAACGCGCTCGGGATATTAGCGACGCTCTACTTCTGACGACGGCGCGACCACACAGGGCGCATGGAGGGCATGGATGGATATGCCAGATCTGAGGGGCTACTACGACGGTCTCCGAAAGGACGGGCTCGCGTCACTCACGGTCATTTTCAAGGCCGCGCCGGGCGACAAAACGTTCTCGCAGGATGATCCGGTAGCCAACGTGACCGTGACGGCCACGGACCCCGCCACGGGGAAAATCACCACCAAGTCCTCCCAGTTGTCCGCCACCTCGGGCGAGTTCCAGGTCGAAATCCCGGTGCTCGGTGTCGTGGGTGTGCTCGAGTACATCTGGGGTCGCATAAGAAGAAAGCCCAAGCCCAAGCCCCAGCCCTACCACGTGACGATTACCGTCGAGCCGCATCCGGACTGGGAAGGCCATTACGCGCGCGGGGTCTTTCCCCTCGAGGCCGAGGCAGGGTCGAACCCGCGACACCACGTCTGGATGGCGCGAACGACACCAGGACACGCGAAGACCAGATGATTGCCGCCATCACGACCGTTTTCTATCTCGTCGGTATTCTCGCGGCCGTCGAAGCCGTCATGACCGCGCGCACCGCACAAGGCGCCATCGCGTGGTCGGTATCGCTCGTATCGTTTCCATTCGTCGCGGTGCCCGCATACCTCGTCTTCGGTCGCAGCAAGTTCCAAGGCATGATCGCCGCGTACCAGCAACGCAAGGACGAGATCGACGGCGTCATCGAGGAGGTGCGCCGCAACCTCGAGGCGTGGGTCGTGGCGGACGGGGACCGGCCTTCGGTCTATGCGGCGATCCGCCGCCTGTCGGGAACGAAGCTCACGCGGGGCAATCGTGCCCAGCTCCTGATCGGCGGGGCAGCGACGTTCGACAGCATTTTGGCGGGCATCGCCGCGGCGCGGGACTACGTGCTCGTGCAATTCTACATGTTTCATGACGACGGACTCGGCCGCCGCTTCCAGCAGGCGCTCATCGAGCGCGCGAAAGCGGGCGTGCGCGTGTCCGTGCTGTACGACGAGGTGGGCAGCAAGGGGCTGCCGCAGAGCTATACGGCGGCGCTGAGGGATGCCGGCGCGCAGGTCTCGTCGTTCAAGCCCACGCAGGGATGGCGCAATCGCTTCCAGATCGACTTCCGCAATCACCGCAAAATGGTCGTCGTGGACGGCGTGATGGGATGGGTCGGCGGCCACAATGTCGGCGACGAATATCTCGGGCTCGATCGCGATTTCAGCCCCTGGCGGGATACGCACGTGCGGCTCGAAGGGCCCGTCGTGATGCAGCTCCAGGCCGTCATTCTCTCGGACTGGTTCTGGGCGACGCACGAGCTTCCCAAGCTCAACTGGGTGCCGCAGGCCGCGCCCCAAGGCAGCGTCGCGGCGCTCATCGTGCCCTCCGCGCCCACGCAGCGGCTCGAGACGGCCGGCCTGATGTTCGTCTCGGCGCTGCACTCGGCACGCGAGCGGATCTGGCTCTCGGCGCCGTATTTCGTGCCCGATGAAGCCGTCATGAAAGCACTGCAGCTGGCGGCCCTGCGGGGCGTCGACGTGCGGGTCATCACCACGGGCAAGGGCGACAGTCTCGCCGTCTTCATGGCCGCGTTTCATTATATCGATCAGTTGCGCGACCTCGGCATCAAGTTCTATGCGTACACGCCGGGCTTTCTCCACGAGAAGGTTGCCCTGGTCGACCACGATGTCTCGACGATCGGGACGGCGAACTTCGACAACCGGTCGTTCCGGTTGAATTTCGAGGTCACCGCGGTGATCGTCGATCGCGACTTTGCCAGCCAAATGGAGACGATGTTCCAGCAGGACTTCACGCATGCCCGAGCGATCGATCCGGCCGAGCTCGACAAGAAGCCGTTCTGGTGGCACCTCGGAGTCCAGGTGGCGCGCCTGGCCGCGCCGGTGCTGTAGGCAAGGAGATTCCGGTGACTGCCAGGTCTACGCATCAAGAACATAGCTACGCCGCTGATTTCGACGCCTGTTCTTTGGGCATTCGACTCCCCTCGACCGCAAGGTGACCCCTCTTGGGGGGCGGAAAGTGGTAGATTGTGGCGCGCCTTTCGTCCCCCTTCATCAAGGAGCACCACATCGTGCGACCCTCTCGGCCGTCCATGACCCCCCCTGTCAGGATCGGTGAGCTCGTGCGCCGCCGGCTGCGCGAGATCAAGAGTACCACCCACGATTTGGCCCAGGCGATCGAGCTGCCCGTTTCCTACGTCGACGACGTGATCGCCGGGTCCCGGGTCGTGACGCCGGGGCGCTCCGATGTGTACAGCCGTATGACCTCCTTCCTGCGGCTCGGGCGCAATGATATCCTGAATTGCCTGCCGTCCGAGCCCAAGCCGGAGACGCAAGGCCCGGGGACGCAGGTCCGGCGCCTCCTGCTCGCACTCTGCGAACCTCGGACTGCCGAGCAGCTCGAGCGGCGCCACGGCCAACGCGGCGCCGCTGCGGAGTTCACAGAGATCGTGCGCCGCCTGCTCGACGTGGCGCAGGGAGCGGCCCGGCGCATGCTGGACGATCATATTCAGCTGCGGCTCGCCGCCACCGAACGCCACACCACGTATCCGCTCATGCGGCTCAGCGTCCTCGATTTTCTCGATGCGACGCCCGCCACCGTGACCCCCGACGGCATCACCGAGTTTCTCACGCCGCGGATCGCGCGCTGGGATGTCGAGCTCTCGACCGGCGTGTTGCGGGTCGTCATGGGGAATTCGGAACGCCGTTCGCCTACGCGGGGGCGTGTGCTGGCGCAGCGGGCGAGGGCGGCGGCCTTCGAGGGCGAGGGGCGAGTGGATTGACAGGTCGGACGCTCCAGGGAATGTGGCCGAAGGCGACCGTGTCGAGTTCGCCATCGTCGACGGCCAGAAGGGTCTTGCGGCCCGGAACGTCGTGAAGCCGGTTTTGATTTGGAGGATTTGCGCGCCGCATTGATCAGGCGCAGATCTTTTACGAATTCTGGCACAAGCGACCTGCCTGACACGGCGGCCCGCCTCGAAACCGAAGCGGGCCGCCCGATTCTCGGATGACGCGAGTTCCGGCGCGTCACATCATCGGCTTAATGCCAGAATGACAAGCCCATCCGCACGCCGATCGCGAACGCACTCGGCAGGTTCCCGGATTTGAACGAGTAGGTCATGTACCCCTCCGGCCGCCACGCCAACCCGCCGCCGCCAGCCTGGAGGCGTGTGCCGAGGCCGCCCCCAATGCCGAACTGCGTATCGGTGCCCGCGGCGCCGAACTTCGTAAGGTTCAGACCGAGGCCACCGGTGACGTAGGGCGCTGCCATCAATCCGCGCGTGCCTGTGCCGCGCTTGAGAGCATACAGCGCATTGACACCGGGTGCGAAGGTAAGCGTCGCATCGGTGCCGGTGCCCTTGCTGTCATAGGCGAACGCCGCCCGTGCCTCGAAGCTCAACGGCGACTTCGACAGGAACCCCACCCGCAGGTCAACCGGAGCCCCGAGCTGGAACGCTCCTCCCACACCATCACCGCGGCTGATGTACTGCGTGGCGAGATCGGCGCCAAGCTCGTATTTGGCCGAGCTCGCGCTGCCGGTGCTCGGCGTAGCGTGGTGCTGGGCGTAGGCGGGCCGGGCGAACACGACACAGCTCCCGACCAACAATGCACTACTCAGGACCTTCAACATGGCATTCCTCCCGACAGGTTCTGATCGCTGGATTGGTGAGGGCGCCCAATGGAGCGCCCAACGGTTACGAAAGCGTTTCGATCCTGTCAAGCGTCGACCCGGTGCGTGACCGCGCCGAGTGTGGGGTGCGTCACGCGGAGGAATCGTCACGTGACTTTCCGCTAGGGAACTCGGTGCGTTGATCTCTGCGATCCGGAATGTCGGTCACAGCCTTTCATCTGCTCCTCGCGTCTCCCAGCCCGTTGCAGTGCAGGTTGGCTTGCTGCTGGGTGATGTCTCCCGCACACGCCTCCCCGCCTCCCACATACGAGCGGTTTTCGAAGTAGATCAATCCCGCGACGGCCGCGGCGGTCAGGGCACCCGCGAGCAGCGCGGTACGGCCGTACGCGGGCTCGCGGGCGCGCAGCGAGCGCGCGTCGGACAGCGGCATCTCCTCGTACTGGCCGTTCACGAATCCTGCCAGGGTGTCGCCGCGCAATTGCGGTTCCGCGAGCACGATCGCGGAATCATTCGCTTTCGTGATCCAGATGCGATTGATCGACTTGCTCGAGAGCGTGGCGGGTTGCACCGGCTTCATCGTGTGGCAGGCCGTTACGGCACAGACCAGCAGTGTGACCACGAGCGGTTTCATGAGACTGTCAAGTTAGCCGCCAAACAGCCGAAGCGAAGTCCACAAGACTGGGTGAGGGCACGAATGTGTTGATTCTTTGCGACCGTCGTCCAAGATTGGGTGCCTCACGCCAAATCGAGGGGTGGAGATCGATCTCATGCGGGCCTTCGGTCGATTGGCGTGCGCGGCCGTCCTCCCGGTCGCGCTGCCTCGTGCCGTCGCTGCACAAACAGTTCGACCTGATCAGGTCGTGTGGCATTGGTTCACCGGTTGTGCGGGGCGCGATTCGCTGAGCCTGCGCATCGTGTTCGATGGCCAGCCACTCTACAGCGCGGTCTTTCCCATCTGCCATCTGCGACACGGCGACATCAAGCCCGACCCCGAGGAACGCGTCCTGACATTCCATTTCAGCGCCGCCCCGAGCCGATTCCGGGCGCAAAGCTCACGCGCCGTGCAGCCGCTGAACGGGTCCATCTGGGAATCTGGCAGCGACCCGTACGCCCTCCATCTCGGTGTCTCGGTCGCCACTGAGGAAATGGTGCTGCTCAACATGACGCACGTGGCGAAACCCGACCAATCGAGTCGAACCGAGCGGGTTCGCGGGATGGTCATCACGACCAGTCCGGTGCAGGGCCACCGCTAAGAGTCGCGTGCGTTCTTCTCTACCGACCACTGCCGCGACTACCCCACCGTTCTCGCATCCCAGCTGCCATTGCATCCCGTCCCATTGGACGAGACAGATCGTTGTCCGTGTCGCCATTCCGCCGAGTCGTATGTATGAGTTGTAGAATTGGTTCGTTGGGAAAGGCTGCACAAACTGCGCCGCGTTTCGTCTACGTCCGTCGCACGTTCGACGTACATCGGGTTAGGAGCGCGCGGCTCTTTCGAATGCCCTACTCGAGCGTCGCGCGAGAGGGGGGAACATGAAGCACACCGCACGTGCCCGTTTTGCCATCAAGAGCTGGGATGAAAAGCCGTACAGTGAGGGCCCGGATCTGCCCAAGCTGACTCGCGCCACTGTGGCCAAAATCCTCACCGGCGACATCGAGGGCGACGGTCAGGTGGAATATCTGATGATGTATCGCGGCGATGGCTCGGCGACGCTCCTCGGGCTCGAACGCGTGCGGGCGCGAATCGGAACGAAGACCGGCACGTTTGTCCTGCAGCGCGTCGGTGTGTTCGAGAGCGGTCAGGCGAAGGAGACCTATACTGTCGTGCCTGGCTCGGGCACCGGTGAGCTGCGGGGGCTCAAGGGCGAGGGCAAGACGTCAGTAGGGCATGGCATGGAGCATCCCTTCGAGCTGCATTACGATCTGTAGCGCATGTTCGTGCATCACGGCAAATGAACAGGGGGAAGCGAGCACGCTTCCCCCTGTTCTGGTTCCGGCGGTCCGACGCCTACGACCGCGTGACCGTGTACTGCCCGCACGCGGTGAACGCGACGGTAACCGTCGTCGTGGCGCTGTGCTTCGTCACCACGGCCTTGATGGTGCCGCTGTCGAACTTCGGCCGCACGGTGCAGCTCGGGTTGTAATGCAGGTCGGGGTTCGTCGAGACGGTGAGCGAATACGTGCTGGTGTCGCGGACCAGGCTGGACTTGCCGTTCACCGCAAGCGTGCCGGCGGGGAGCGGCGCATCGGGGTGGATCGTGCCCTTCACGTCCGCCGTGAAGATCGTGGCCCAGTTGGTGGTGTGCGTCGTCGTGGTGCCGTCGAAGAACGTGTAGACATTCTTGAAGTTCGTTTCGGTCTGCGAAATCATGGAAGAATCGCGCAAGGCCTCGCGCGCGCCGTCGAGCAGGAGCGAACGCTGCCGCGTGCCGACGACCTCGATCCGGGCGAAACTGTCGAACACCGTCTTTACATCTTTATCGGTAATTTTGGGCGTTGGATCGATGAGATCGATCGATCCCCTGACGGTGTCCGCCTCACGGCCGAATCCAAACGTGCAGTCCGGGAAGGTCACGCGGATCGAGTCGGGCACACGGTCGCCGTCCGAGTTGACGATCGGCATGGGACTGATCGTCGGCATGCAGAATGTGCCGCCGTGGCTGTCTGAGCCGAACGCGCTCCCGAAACCCAGTGGGCCAAGTGCCGTCGCGAACGCGGTAACGCCCTCGAGCTCGCCCTCCATGTCCGCGCTCACGGCTTCACTGATCGACTGCGCGTCCGACGCGTTGAGCGCCGGTTGCTGCGTCAAGTTCGTGGAGCTGGAATTCGAGGTGGGCATATCCTTCGTGCATCCCGCGACGACCGCTGTCATGGCGACGGCGGTACACAGCAACGAGCGAACGGTGAGCGGCGACATCGGATGCCTCCAGAAAAAATGCGAGTGACGCTGGTGACGACAAAAAAAAATACCCCGGACGCCTCCGCGAGGTCAGCCCAAAAAGATTTCTTAGTGCCAACGCATGACCAAGAAATCGTGGTCATCGCTCACACGTTTTTCGTCCTGTGGCTTTCGAAGCACAGTCCGTGCGCGTACAGGGATCCCGGAATAGAATTGTATGGCTCGACTGACCGCTCCTGTGTCGAGGAAGGCTATGCGATCTCTGATGCGATCTCTCATGACCGTGTTGCCGCTCGTCGCGTGCATGACCGTGCCTGGCCTGGCGCAGGCGAACGCCGCCGTGGCTCTCAGGGCCGGGACGCCGGGCATCGGTGGCGATCTGAGCCTGCTGCTCTTCTCGCACGCCGCGCTGCGCGTGAGCGGGGCCTTTTATCAATTGAACACGACTCGCACCCAGAACGACATCACCTTCGACGCGACGCTCAAGCTGCATTCCTTCGCGGGGTTGCTGGATCTGTATCCTCGAGCGCGCGGAAGCTTTCATTTCACGGTGGGTGGCGTGACAGACCCCGCCGAGCTGGATGGCACGGGGCGCCCGTCGGGATCGACCTTCAAGATCAATGGCACGACCTACCCGAGCAGCGTCGTCGGCACCCTGACCGGAGTGGTAAAATTCCCTTCCGCGGCGCCGTACGTTGGTCTCGGGTTTGGCACGCCGGCGCACCGGCACGGCGTCGGAGTGTACTTCCTGTTCGACCTGGGAGCGGTGATCGCGCAACCGACGGTGAGTCTCACGGCAACCGGGTCCGCGATGAATCCAGCGCTTGGCGCGAATCTCCAGGCCCAGGTCGACACCACCCAGCGGGACATCGATAACTACGTGAAGGTGTATCCGGTGCTGTCGCTCGGCATCGGCGTGCGGTTTTGAGTCGCGTCCCGGCCCATCCAAAACGGAACCGCCGAGCCGTCTCTACAGAGACGCTCGGCGGTTCGCTGTATCCCTGCTACACCGACGCGGATGTCATCGCGTGACGACTGCGGTTCTAGGGGACCGCGCAGGGCCCTTCGCCTTCTGGCACCATAGAGAATGCCGTGGCAGATGAGGCTGTCAAGAGGCCGCGGTGGTCAGCCCGCGGCGCTGTCCGCATCGGCGTCGAGGGACATGGGCTGATCGGGCTGCGCGGTCGTCCACACGCCCGGGTGAGGAATTGTAACGGAAAAATCCTCGTGCACCCGCGGGGGATTCGCCGTATACGCCGCGAGGCCGTCCTGGAGCGCGCGCGGCAGCAGCTTCGGCGTGAGGAGGGGCAGGGCCACGGCATTCCCCACGCGTCCGATCACGATGTTCTCCACCACGCTCGTCAGTGGTGCGCCGCCGGCGACGCGCAGTTTGGAGAGGGACATATGACGCGCGGCCGGATCGCCCGCCGAGATGATCGCGGTCGAGTAGTACAGCAGGTTTGCCGCGATATGGTCGAGGAGCCGGAGCATCTGGTCGTCGCCGGCGATCAGTTGGTCGAGGTCGGGCACCAGCGCGCGGTCGAGGAGCGTGCGGCGAAAAATGTAGCTGAAGCGCCGAACGATCTCGGGCGTCGCCACGTCGGGAAGCCGGAAGGGAACAAAGACCACCGGCCGGACGCGCGGGCTCCGCACCACGACCCGAAACCGCTCGAGCGGCTCGAAGAAATGGAACGTCACCACGCGGTCGCGCGCGGTATTCCGAACGGTGCGGATGGCGCTGCGATCGGCATCGGGCGGTGCATCGACCACGCCGAGCGGGCGACGTCGCAGCGCGTGGCTCATGCGTTCCGTGCGCTGCCGGATCATCCGGATCGATTCGGTGGCGGCGGTTTCGAGGTTGGCGTCGGCGAGCGCGAGCGGCTCTACCTGCAGCTCCGGCCGCAGCGACGTGACCAGATCCCCGAGCATCGAGGTCCCGACCATGCGCGCGAGGATTTGCAGCGGCCGCTCGGGGTGTTCGGTTTCGCGCCGCCACCGGCCGTCCAGCACGGCGAGTCGCGCCTCGTCTCCCGGGGTGAGGGATACGCTGTACAGCAGCTCGCCCCACACCACGCCCAGTGATTGCCAGACTTCCTCGATCTCGAACAGGATACCGTAGTGCAACGACGTGGGTTGCTCGATCTTGGCGCTGAAGAAATCCGCCACGTTCTCGGCGGGAGCGCTCGAAGCCAACGTGTCGGCGAGGTACGCGAGCCGCTGGAAGTAGACGACGTGCGGCAGCGTCTCCTGTGGCTCGCCGGAACGCCCGGTGGGGGGAAGGCGCGTGGGGCGCTCGCTCACTCCGCCCGCGATGGGCGCGAACGGCAGCTGCGTCGGCGCGGCGAGATCGATGATCCCGCTCGGGAGTGTCGCGGTGGCGAGCTCGATCGGGTCTTCGTTGCGCAACCCGACGCGCAGCCGCACCCGCGTACCCGGGCGACGCGGGATGGTCACCGTCCCGTCGGTTTCACTCACCCAGTGGCCCGCCGGATTGCCGCCGTCATCGAGCACCGTCACGGGCACGCCCTGCGCGGGCTTACCCGTGTCCTGATGAACGATCCGGAAAATCCAGAAGTCTTTCGCCGAGCTCATGGGGGGACCCAATATGCATTTCGACCGGAGCACCGACCAATAGCACATGCTAAACAGCACTGCTGCTTACACTTAGCCGCCACCGACCCGCGGGAGTGAACGTGACTTCATGCCCGGTTCAGGTTCTGTTGCGATCGCGCGCTATAGCGTATGCGTTGAGATGGGGCGCAACGGGACGGGGAGGGATACGCCGTGTTCATGATCCTCTGCGGTATTGGCTTCCTGATTGGCCTGGTGTGCGGCACGGGTTTGAGTCTCGTGCTCACCGATGCGGCGCGGCACGCCCTGACGCAAGACCAATGGGAGAAACGCGCGGCGGTCGAGCGGTTGCTCGAGGAAACGCGGTACGGGACGGGGGGAGCATTCGTGACGTAACCCGCAGGCGATACCTTAGCGCCCGCGCCCGCCGGTCCGCCTGCTCGAGATTTCCATCCGGGCGCGCAGCGCTCCGCAGGCTGGGCATTCGACACTGACGCTCGTCACGTCGCCCCAGTCGTGGTGGACGATGCCGCGTGGCGTGGCACCTTTCTGATACGGCCGAAAGCTCGCGAAGAACACCCTGAGGACCGCGCCGTCGCGCGGACAGCGCAGGCCTTCGAGCGCACCGTCATCGTGTGCCTGCGAGACGATTGCCGCGCTTTCCGAGTCGGTGTAGGAAAGGGTCGAGTTCGACGGCATCGTGCAATACACACGATGGCGTTTGAAGAGACCGTGAAAATCGCGTGAGGACCGGAGCCGCGCCGGCGGATTGACGGGAAGGACTCGCGGAAATGAGAACCCGGATGTAACGCCCGTCGCCGATGCGCTGGCGACACATTGGATCCGACGCGCGTTACACCCGGGCCTCGCGACTACGGACTACGACTGCAACACCGCTACCCTGTGACTAGTCTCCGCACGAGACTAGAACAGGAAGTGCCACTGGAAGCTCCACGACCAACCATTCCGGTAGTTCTGGTCGAGCACCAACGCTTGCGCGTTGCCGACCGCGAACTCGAACGCCGCGTTCATGGCGATCCGGTAGGTGACGAGGAGGTTGTAGTTCCCGTCGATCGGAATGTCATGGATCACGCCAAACCGGTCGGTGAAGTTGTACTTCGTGCTCCAGCCGTAGGTCGGCGTACCGCAGATCGTCCGCTCCCAGCAATACCGCAAGGAAACGCCACCGCCCGAGTTATTCGCTTCGGAGCCGTCGTTATACCGCTCGCGCTCCTTGAAGTAGGGGACGATGGACCAGGCGATGCTGTGCGGGCCATGATCGACGCCGCCCAGCCGGATTTCGGGCTCGAGCCGGTAGAAGTCACCGGTGTTCGACGCGTTGTACGAGTTGCCGCCATGCAGCGCGGCGATGCCCTGCACCGCATCACGGGTCGTGAACGCGTTGGTGCCCCAGTTGTAGACGTTCTGGCTGATCATCGGAACGATGTCGTTCCCAGCCGCCCACCACAGGAGGAGCCAGCCCTGCTTGTAATCGGTGTTGCCGAAGGCATAGCCGAAGCCGCCTTCGTAATCGAGCCGGCGATAGTCGGTGTTGTCTTCACCGGTCTGCACGCCGACGTTGTACAGGAAGCGGTTGCCGATGAACCCGTACTGCGCCAACCGGTTCTGGGGCTGAATGCGCCCGATGGCCGGTGTGATGTGCGACAGGTGATCCGGCGCCCCACTCCGGAACGGCGAGAAGCCCATGTCGTTCGGGAGCTCCTGGTTCGTCCAGACGAAGCCCAGCACGTTGCCCGGGCCGCCGGGATTCGTGGCCCACGCCATCGTGTACTCGGCGTTGGTCCAGGAACCACGGACGTTGCCGACGCCACCAGCGGCGTCGATGTAGTACTCGGTCCAGATGCCGAAATGCTCGCCAATCGGGCCGGTGTAGTCGATACCGACTGAACCGAACATGTTGC
>Ga0335082_10001707_pt1 | contig 23454 bp, 13 predicted proteins | sample Lox_Sample_41_FD_206718 | JGI IMG/M metagenome (GOLD analysis project Ga0335082, IMG submission 206718) | Soil microbial communities from Loxahatchee National Wildlife Refuge, Florida, United States - Lox_Sample_4.1 | ecosystem: Environmental > Terrestrial > Soil > Wetlands | place: USA...
TGAGCATGCAAGGCCAGCGCTACCACTCGGACGGCACGGCGCTCGGCGGCGAGTTCCAGCTCAACACCTACACCACCGGATGGCAGAGAAGCAGCGCGGTGGCCGCGAGCTCCCGGGGCGACTTCGTGGTGACGTGGCAGAGCGACGGCTCGGCCGGAACCGACACCAGCAGCTACAGCATCCAGGGCCAGCGCTTCCTGCCGGAGCCGGAGAGCACGCTTGGCATGGCCGCGGGCGGCGCGCTGCTGCTCACACTGCGGCGCGCGCGTGAGGCGAGGGCTCAGCGCGCTGAGACCGGCCTCGCGCTCCGCCGGAAGCTCTCGTAGGGAACGCTGAGGAGACGCGCGAGGTTCTCTCGGTAGAGCGGGTTCTCCGGGTCGAGGCGCAATGCTTCCTTCTCCGCGCCGACCGCCGTGAAGAGCTCCCCGGTCTGCACCGCGAGGTTCGCGACGTACTGCGGCGCGAGCGGCGACTGCGCGCTTCGATTGCGCGACGACGCTTCCGACAGCAGAGCGCGTGCGCGCTCGAGGTCGTGTCCCTCGATGGCGCGGAGCGCCTCGTCGCAGAGCGTCGCGACCGCGGCCACTTCGGCCGGGTCGCCCGCCGGCGTCTGCGCGCGCCGCTCGCGGTCTCGCGCGACGACCTTCTCGACGAATCCCGGGACATCGCGGTGGAGGCGCAAGCCGTCCTCCCACAGATCCGTGTCGCGCGCGTCGAGCTCGAAGTAGACGACGTGCAGCGGGCCCTCGAAGAAGGTCGTCCACGACGGGAATCCCTCGTGGAATGCGAGCTGCAGGCCGAGGTCCGGAATGGCAGAGTGGCCGGAGGGGTCTTCGCCGAAAGGATGGCCGAGGAAGCGGCGGATCGGCGACGCCTTGCGCTCGTCCTGGCCGCCGGCGGCGGGCGGCAGCGTCACCGTCTCGATGCGGTAGAAGAAGCGGAAGAGGGGATCGTCGGCGAGCTCGCGGTCCGACAGATAGTGCGGCTCGCCGAGGCCCGCCGAGTTGTACCAGAGGACGACGCGGGGCCTGCGCTCGAGGACGTACTCACCCCAGCCGCGGCGGTGCCCGGCCCAGCCCGGAGTCACGACGTAGACGGGGCGCCTCGCGATCTGCGGATCGGCGAGGCCCAGCATGTCGATCGTGGGAAGCTTTGCGGTGTAGGGTAGGCTGCCCGCCGTGTTCACGGCGATGAGATCGCCGGGGGCCACGTGCGCGGCGAGCCAGGCGCCGACGCGCTCTCCGACGACCGCCGTGCGGTGCGCGACGAACGCGCGATACGGCTCGTCGCTCGCGAGCGCGGCGACGCACTGGAGGGCGAGCAGCGCGGGGAGCGCCGCGGCGCGCGCGCGGCCAGCCGACGGAAGCGCCTGCAGCAGCGCCGCGACGAGCAGCGCGGCCAGGGGCAGCACGGGCAGGAAGAAGCGGAGGTAGGGCATGAAGTCGGCGCCTACCGCGACGACGTAGAGCACGTAGCCGACGAGCACCGCGTACAGCGCGAGCAGCCGCGCGGGATCGCCGAGACGCACGCGCACCGAGGGCGCCACGAAGGCGAACGGACACAGCAACGCGACGAGCAGCACGGGGGATGCGAGCACGGCGTCGCCCAGGTACCGGATGCCCGTCTCGAGCTGCTCGCGCCCGCCAGTGACCTTCGCGTAGAAGGTGTTCGGCAGCAGCTCTCCGTAGTAGAGCGCCCTCCAGACGAGGAACGCCTGCGCTCCCGCCGCGAAGAGCGCCACGTTCACCACGAGCGGAAACGCGGGACCCCAGCGGCCTCGGCGGCTGCGCCGCGCGGCGAGGAGCGCGCACTGCGAGAGGACGAAGAGCAGCACGCCTTCGGGCCGCGTGAACGCGAGCAGCAGGAACAGCAGGCCCGAGCCTCGCCACTGGCCCGTGTCGCTCTCGCGCAGCGCGATGGCGAGCGCGGCGAGGAACAGCGCCGTGAAGAGCATCGACTCCATCGCGACGATGGACCAGTAGGCGAACGCGGCGCTCGCGAGCAGCAGCAGCGCGGAGGTCGGCACGAAGATCGGCTCCGCGTCCGGCGGCGCGAGTCGTCGCTCGAGCCGCGCCGTCAGGACGAGCACGCACGCCGCCGACGCGGCCGTCAGCGCTGTCAGGCCCGCGATCGGGTCGAAGCGCAGGCGGAGGAAGAGCGCCGACAGGAGCACCCAGGCCGAGCTGGTATAGCCCTCGACGCGCTCGCCGGGATTGAAGACGAGACCGTTTCCTTCGACGAGATTTCGCGCGTAGCGCAGGCCGATGAAGGTGTCGTCGACGAGGTAGCCCCAGCTGCGGAGCAGCGTCCACAAGAAGGCGGCGAGGGCGATTCCGATGCAGGCTCGCTGGGCGCGCGTCACGGGCGCGCGAGTGTACTCTGCGCGCGTGGGCACGACCGACCACCGCGAACGCCGAGTGACCGCGGCCCTCGCGCTCGGCCTCGGACTCTTCGCGTTCGGCGTCTATGCCTGGGGCGCCTGCCGGACCATCTATGTGGGCGACAGCGGCGAGCTGGTCACGGCGACCTTCCTGCTCGGCATCCCCCACCCGAGCGGCTACCCGCTCTACGTGATGCTCGGAAAGCTGTGGACGCTCGCGCTTCCGTTCGGGTCGGTGGCGTGGCGCATGAGCCTTTTCAGCGCCGCCTGCGCCGCCGCGACCGTCGCCGCGCTCTTCGTCCTGCTGCGGAGCGCCGCGGGCACGCGCGTGAGCTCGGCGGCATTCGCCGCGCTGCTGCTGGCGTTCGGTCCGAGCTTCTGGGGTGAGGCGAACATCCAACGCGTGTATGCGCTGAATGCGCTCTTCGTCGTGCTGGCGATGCATGCGGCGTGGCGTTGGTACGCATCGCGATCACCGACGGCGCTGGCGCTCGCCTTCTTCCTGTGCGGCCTCGGCGCCACCAACCACACGTTCATGGGAGTGCAGGCAATCGCGCTCGCGCTCTTCGTCGTGGCCTGCGATCCGCGCATCCTGCTGCGCCCGCCCGAGATCGCCGCTGCGGCAGCCGCGTGTCTCGTGGGACTCCTCCCGTACGCGTATCTGCCGCTGCGCTCGCTGGCGGATCCGCCGCTCGATTGGGGCAATCCCGAGACGCTCGAGAACTTCGTCGACGTCGTGCTCCGACGCGGCTTCTGGGAGCGCGCGTGGATCGAGGGTCCGGCGGACCTCGTGCCGATCGCGCTCGACTGGCTCCGGAGCCTCGGCCGCGAGCTCGCTTTCGTCGGCAGTGCGCTGGCGCTCGTGGGCCTCGTGGTCGGTCGCCGACGGGGCTGGCCCGTCGGGCTCGTCGCGCTCGTGATGCTCGGCAATCTCGCGGCGCTCGCGCTGCACGGATCTCGCAGCGACCTCTTTCTGTGGCACCGCTACTACATCCCCTCCTACGCGATGGCGGCGCTGCTAGCCGGCCTCGGCTGCGACGTGGTCTTCCGTCGCCTGCCGCGCGTCGCGCAGGCGCTGCCTCTCGTGGTTCCGCTGTGGCTCGTCGCGACGGGCTTCTCGTCCTTCGATCGCAGTCGCTACCGCGTGGCCGAGGCGTTCTCGACCGAGCTGCTGCGCGAGCTGCCGCCGGGAGCCACGCTTTCCGCCAGCGACGACAACATCCTCTTCTCGCTGCTGTATCTTCACTTCGTGGAAGGAATGCGCCCCGATGTCGACTTGATCCTGGAAGGTGTCGGCAGCGCAGATCTCCCGCCGCTCCACTTCGATCCCGACCGGGATCCTGTCTTCTTTACGCACCACCCGAACTGGGACGTGGCCGGTCTCGACGTCGTGCCCGTCGGACTCGCGTTCCGGATCCTGCGCAGCGGACGGCCGTGGCCCGAGCCGGTGCTGCCGGCCGCGCCGCTGGCAGGCGAGGACGACCCGCGCGTCCCGAAGGATGATCTCACGCAGGATCTGATCGGCCAGTTCCACTACATGCTCGGTGTCAGCTTCGAGACGCGGGACTGGCTGCGCGCGCGCGACGAGCTCGAGGCGGCTGCGCGGGCCGCGCCGGACAACGACGTGCTCTTCTACAACGAAGGACTCCTCTACCGCCGCAACGGACTGCTCGACGAGGCCGTCGCAGCCTTCGAGCGCGCGCAGGCCATCAACCCGCGCCATCTGCCGAGCGGGACGCGGCCGCGCGCGAGGGATCGGCTGACCGAGCTCGACATCGAGCAGAAGCGGCTCGCGTCGCTGGAGGCCGAGCTCGCGCAGGCCGCGGGGCTCCCGTCCTTGCGCGATGCCGCCAGCCACCGACAGCTGGCCGCCCTGCTCGAGGCCCGCGGCGAGGCGATCGCGGCGCGCGGTCACCGGCTGCGCGCGCTCGCGCTGGACGCCGCCGCCGGCGCCCGCGTATCGTCGTCGCGATGAGGCGGGCGCGCGAGTGAACCATCGAGCCATGCGGATCGCGCTCTGCGCCCTGCTCCTGTGCGCGTCTTCCGTCGCATCGGCGTGTCGCTCTTCGTCGTCGGGGCACGTGCTGGTGCTCGGTCTCGACGGCATGGACCCCGAGGTCGTCGATCTCCTTCTCTCGGAGGGCGAGCTGCCGCACTTCGCGAAGCTGCGACAGCAGGGCGCGTACGGTCGCCTGGTGAGCCAGAAGCCGCTCCTGTCTCCGGTCGTCTGGACCAGCATCGCGACCGGGAAGTCGCCGCTCGACCACGGCATCTCCCACTTCGTCGCGGTGAACCCGAAGAACGGCGCCGAGATTCCGGTCACGAGCCGCATGCGGCGCGTGAAGGCCGTCTGGAACATCCTCTCCGACGCCGGGCAGACGGTCGACGTGGTCGGCTGGTGGGCGACGTGGCCCGCCGAGCCCGTGCACGGAGCCGTGGTCAGCGACCACACCTGCTACCACTTCCTCTTCGACGCCGGCGCGCACGGCAGCGCGGATCCGGCCGGCGTGACGCATCCGCCCGAGCTGCTCGACGAGATCAAGCCGCTGGTCCGGCGCCCCGACGACCTCACGCCGTCGGAGCTCGCTCGCTTCGTCGACGTCGACGCGGCGGCGCTCGCGCGCCCCTTCGACTTCCAGGACGACCTCAGCCACTTCAAGTGGGCGCTCGCCACGGCGGACAGCTATCGCGCGATCGGGTTGAAGCTCTGGAAGGAGCAACACCCCGATGTGATGCTGACCTACATCGAGGCGACCGATTCGACGGCGCACCTCTTCGGGCATCTCTTCCGCGCGGGCCCGCTCTCCGGCGAGCTCGCGGAGCAGCAGCGGCACTACGGCCACGCCGCGGAGGAGATGTATCGCTATGCGGACGAGATCGTTGGCTCCTACCTCGACGCGCTCGGCAGCGACGACACCTTGATCGTGCTCTCCGACCACGGCTTCCTGCTCGGCAAGCTGCACGACGACCCGAGCGAGACGCGCGACCTGCGCCGCGTCAGCGAGCGCTTCCACCGCATGGAGGGGATCCTCTATCTCTACGGGAACCACGTGCGAGCCGGCCGCAAGCTCGATCGGCCGTCGATCCTGGACGTCGCGCCGACCTTGCTCGCGCTGCGCGGAGTCCCGCCGCCCGCGGACATGCCCGGCCAGGTGCTGACGGAGGCGGTCGAGGTTCCCGCGGAGCTCGCCGCCGTGCCGCGGCGCGTGGCGAGCTACGAGACCCCGACGCCCGAGTCCGCTTCTGTGGCCGACGCGGCTCCGACCGATGTCGACGCGCAGGTCCTCGATCATCTGCGTGCGCTCGGCTACCTCGACGCGAGCTCGCCGAAGGGCGATCGCAATCTCGCGGCGCTGCGCTTCGAGTCGGGCGACTACGCGGAGGCGGCGCGCCTGTACGCGCAGCTCGTGAAGGAGAGTCCCGACGACGCGGGACTGCACGCGAGCTACGCGGGCGCGCTCGGCGCGCTCGGGCGCACCGACGAGAGCCTCTCCGAGCTCACTCGGGCGATCGAGATCGATCCCGCCAATCCCGAGGCCTATCACAACCGCGGCGTGATCCACGAGGCGAAGGGTGAGCGCGACGCCGCGATCCACGAGTACGAGACCGCGCTCCAGTTCGCGCCGGACTACGAGCCGTCGCAGCGGGCGCTCGCGCGACTGCGGGGCGATGCGCCGCCGGCCGAGTCCGCCACGGCGAACGAGAAGCTCGCTGCCGCGATGGTGGAGCGCGCGCGCGAGGCGGCCGAGCGCGGCGACTACGCCGGCGCGATGAAGACGCTCGACGACGCGGAGCGCGTCGCGCCGCGCTTCGCGCGGATCCCGCACTATCGCTCGAACGTGGCGTACCTGATGGGCGACCGCGCCGGAGCCATCGCGGCGCTGAAGCGCGCGCTCGAGCTCGAGCCGGACAACGCGCTCTTCCGCACGAACCTCGAGCGGCTCGAGAAGGAGCCACAACACGCATCGGTGAAGCCCGGGTCTGGTGCCAGGCCTCACTGAGTCGGTTCGGCTTCCGAGCGATTCGCCGAGGTAGACGACATTGCGAGAAATTGTCATCTAGCCGTTCGAGGACTGAAAGTACGCCGACTAGGCTACGCGTCTCGGTGGTCTCCACGAGGAGGAGACCGAATGCGCTGGTCAGATGCCAACCAGTTCCTTCGACATCCGGGCGCGCCGCTTCGATTCGATCGCGGAGGGCCCCCAGTTCCAGGTGAACAGCTTCACGGCCTCGTTCCAGCGCAATCCCGCGGTCGCGGTGGACGCTAGCGGCAGCCGCTTCATGGTGGCGTGGGAGAGCCGCTTCTCGACCGGGATCGACAGCAGCAGCTACAGCATCCAGGGTCAGCGCTTCGTGCCCGAGCCCGACACGACGCTCGCACTCGGCGCGGGGATCGCGTTGCTGGCGACACTCGGGCGCCGCGGGCCGCGCATCCGCCACCGCGCGCAGACGCCAGCGCGGGCGGAATCGAGTGCAAGGGCGCACTGAGCCGTTCTTCGAGCGTCACCGCTCCGAGGCGGCCGGGCAGCGGCTTCGAGATTGCTTGCCCTCCGGCCGGTACCGCGCCTAGGATCGCGGGCGCCCGACATGCTCGTCTCCGTCGTAGAATCGGAGGGCAGGGTCGGGATATCAAGGCGTCGCGCGCAGGGAGGGCCGATGGGCGAAGCGTGGACTCGCAGTCTCGTCCGGGACGCGCGATCGGCTCTCGCGTGGCTCGTGCCGCTGTTGCTCGCGCAGGGCTTCGCGCTGCCCGCTGCGGCTCAGGCCCCGGTCGCGGAGGGCATCGAGTTCCAGGTCGATACCTACACCACATCGGATCAGACCTATCCCGCCGTGGCGTCGGACGCCACCGGAAAGTTCGTGGTGGTGTGGACGAGCAATGGGTCCTCCGGGAGCGATACGAGCGGCACCAGCATCCAGGGACAGCGGTATGCGGCGGATGGCACGGCGCTCGGATCGCAGTTCCAGGTCAACAGCTACACCCCCTCGACACAGAGGAGCCCCTCCGTCGCATCGACGGCTGGTGGGTTCGTCGTGGCGTGGGAGAGCGCGGGATCGCCGGGGACCGACACGAAGGCCACGAGCATCCAGGCGCAGCGCTACGACTCGAGCGGAATCCCGCTCGGCGGCCAGTTCCAGGTCAATTCCTACACCACCGGCTATCAGGAGACCCCCTCCGTGGCTTCCGACGGGGCTGGCAATTTCGTGGTGGCCTGGTGGAGCGACGGATCTTTCGGCAACGACCAGGACGAGACGAGCATCCAGGTACGGCGCTACGACTCGAACGGCGTGGCGCTCGGCAGCGAGTTCCAGGTCGATACGTACACGACGAGCACGCAGCGAGTTCCCTCCGTGTCCGCGAACGCCCGCGGCGACTTCGTCGTCGCCTGGTGGAGCAATGGATCCGCCGGGACCGACACGAGCGGCTACAGCATCCAGGCCCGGCGCTACGACTCGAGCGGCGCCGCGCTGGGCAGCGATTTCCAGGTCAACACCTACACCTCCTCGAGGCAGTTCCGACCTTCCGTGGCCATCGATGGGAGGGGTGGCTTCGTGGTGGCATGGGAGAACGACTACCCGGCGGCGACCAGCATCCGGGCTCGGCGCTACGACTCGAGCGGCGCCGCGCAGGGCGACGAGTTCGAGGTCCAGACCTACACGCCCCCGACCCTCGTCTCCCGGTCCTCCGTGGCGGCCGATCCGAGTGGCGAGTTCACGGTGACCTGGGCGAGCTTCCGCTCGTCGGGCGGCGACAGCGTCGACAGCGTCCAGGGGCGGCGCTTCGCCTCGGACGGGACGCCGGTCGGGGATCAGTTCCAGGTCGAGACCTATACGACGGGTCAGCAGTTCGTCCCGCGCGTGTCGGTGAGCTCCGGCCACGACCTCGTCGTGGTGTGGCAGAGCCAGGGATCTCCGGGGACCGACACCAGCGGCACCAGCATCCAGGCGCAGCGCTATGCCGCCTTCGCGCAGGGCTCCCAGTTCCAGGTGAACAGCTACACGACCTCCGCACAGTTCGATCCGGCGGTGGCGGCAGGAGCGACGGGCGAGTTCGTGGTGGTGTGGCACGGCTATGGGAGCTCGGGGACCGATACCGACGGCGCGAGCATCCACGGCCAGCGCTATGCCTCCGACGGCTCGGCGGCGGGAGGCGAGTTCCAGGTCAACACCTACACGACCGGCTACCAGGAGCACGCGGCAGTCGCCGCCGACTTCGGGGGCGACTTCGTGGTGGTGTGGCAGGGCTACTCGGGAATCGAGGGCCAGCGCTTCGACTCGAGCGGGGCCACGCAGGGCAGCGAGTTCCAGGTCAACGCCCCCACGACGTCGGGGAGCTTCCAGCCGTCGGTCGCGCGGGATCCGGACGGGGACTTCGTGGTGGCGTGGACGAGCACGGGCTCCGCCGGAACCGATCACAGCGGCTACAGCATCCAGGCCCAGCGCTTCGCCTCGAACGGCAGCCCGCAGGGCTCGCAGTTCCAGGTGAACACCTACACGACCGGAACTCAGCAGAATCCCTCCGTCGCGTTGGACGAAGTCGGCGACTTCCTGGTGGTGTGGCAGAGCGAGGCCGAGGGATCGCTCGCGAACCGCTGGGGCATCCGGGCACGCAGCTTTGCCTCCGACGGCACGGCGCTCGATGTGGACGAGTTCCAGGTCGACAGCTACACGACGAACTTCCAGGACTATCCGTCGGTGGCCTCGGACTTCGCCGGCCACTTCGTCGTGGTGTGGCAGAGCAACGGGTCGTACGGGACGGACACGAGCTACAAGAGCATCCAGGGCCAGCGCTACGCCTCGGATGGGACGCCGCTCGGCGGCCAGTTCCAGGTGAACAGCTACACGACCGACTTCCAATATCGCCCGGCCGTCGCGGCGGCGGGGGGTGGCGGTCAGTTCGTGGTGACCTGGCACAGCCGAGGATCCTTCGACAGCGACACCGACGCGACGAGCATCCAGGCCCAGCGCTACGCCTCGGACGCAACACCAGTCGGTGGCGAGTTCCAGGTGAACAGCTTCACGCCCTCGTTCCAGCGCAATCCTGCGGTCGCGGTGGACGCCAGCGGCAGCCACTTCATGGTGGCGTGGGAGAGTCGCTTCTCGCCCGGGACCGACGGCAGCAGCTACAGCATCCAGGGACAGCGCTACCTGCCCGAGCCGGAGGCGTCGTGGGGCTTGGCGGCGGGCAGCGCGCTGCTCCTTGCCCTGCGTCGATCCGGCGCGAGGACGCGCAAGCGGTGCCTCGGAGCCCCGCCGCCGCGTTAGCATCCCGCGCGATGGCCACCGTGCTGGTCGTAGACGACGAGAAGCGGATCCGCGAGCACCTCGCGACCTATCTCACCGGGCAGGGGCACCGGGTGCTCCAGGCCGCCGATGGCGCGGAGGCGCTGCGCGTCGCTGACGCCGAGCCGCGCCTCGATGTCGTGCTCTCGGACGTGCGCATGGCGGGCATGGACGGCATGGCGCTGCTCCGTGAGCTGCGCCGCCGGCGTCCCGACGCGCTCGTCATCCTGATGACCGCGTTCGCGACGGTCCCCGGCGCGGTCGAGGCGATGAAGGAAGGCGCCTTCCACTACCTCGTGAAGCCCTTCGGGCTCGACGAGGTGGGGCTGCTGCTCGCGCGCGCGCAGGAGGTGCAGGCACTGCGGCGCGACAACCGGGATCTGCGTCGCGCCCTCGACGCGCCCGCGCTGCTCGAGAGCCGGAGCCCGGCGATGCGCCGCGTGCTCGAGACCGCGCGCCAGGTGGCGGGCTCGGACGCGACGGTGCTGCTGCTCGGCGAGAGCGGCACCGGCAAGAACGTGCTGGCGCGCGCGATCCACGCCGCGAGCGCGCGCCACGAGGGCCCCTTCGTCACGATCGCGTGTACGACCCTGGCCGAGCACCTGCTCGAGAGCGAGCTCTTCGGACACGTGAAGGGCTCATTCACCGGCGCGTGGAAGGACAAGCCCGGCCGGATCGAGGCGGCTGCCGGTGGCACGCTCTTCCTCGACGAGGTCGGCGAGCTGCCGCCCGACCTCCAGGCGAAGCTGCTGCGCTTCCTCGAGGAGCGCCGCTTCGAGCGCGTCGGCGACGAGCGCACGCGCGAGGTCGACGCGCGAATCCTCGCCGCCACCAACCGCGACCTCGAGGCGGAGGTGCGCGCCGGGCGCTTCCGCTCCGATCTCTACTACCGTCTCGCGGTGGTGCCCCTGCGCCTGCCGCCGCTGCGCGAGCGCCACGAGGACGTGCTGGCCCTCGCGGAGCATCTGCTCGCGACCTTGGCCGCGAGGCATCGGCGTCCGACGCCGCGCCTCGACCCGGCCGCGCACGACGCGCTGCTCGCGCATGTCTGGCCCGGCAACGTCCGCGAGCTCGCGAACGCGCTCGAGCGCGCGCTCGTGCTGACGACGGGCGACGTCATCACGACGGAGAGCCTGCCCGACGCCGTGCTCGCGCCGCCGCCGCCGTCGCGCGAGGCGGATCGCGGCGAGCCGCTCTCGCTCGACGAGCTCGAGCGGCGCCACGTGCAGCAGGTGCTCGCGAGCTCGGCGACGCTCGAGGAGGCCGCGAGTCGCCTCGGCATCGATCCGACCACTTTGTGGCGCAAGCGCAAACGCTGGGGACTCGATTGAACGAGCCGGTGATCGAGGCCCCGCGCGAGCTCACCCTGCGCGGCCTCGTGGTCGGCTCGCTGCTCGGCATCGTCTTCGCGGCGAGCTCGGTCTACCTCGCGCTCAAGGTGGGCCTCACGGTCTCGGCCTCGATTCCGATCGCGGTGCTAGCGGTGACGCTCTTCCGTGCCTTCGGCCGCGCCTCGATCCTCGAGAACAACATCGTGCAGACGACGGGATCCGCCGGCGAGTCGATCGCCGCGGGCGTCGCCTTCACGCTTCCCTCGCTGCTGCTGATGGGCTTCGAGCTCGATCTCTGGCGCACGACGGCCATCGCGCTGCTCGGCGGACTCCTCGGCGTGCTGCTCATGATCCCGCTGCGCCGCGGGCTGATCGTGCGCGAGCACGCGACCTTGCCGTATCCGGAGGGCACCGCCTGCGCGCAGGTGCTGAGGGTCGGCGAGCAGGGCGGCGCGTCGGCGCGCACCGTCTTCTCGGGCTTCGGGGCGGGATTCGCCTTCAACGCGCTCGGGCAGATCGGGCGGCTGTGGAGCGAGATCGCGAGCTGGAGCTTCGATCGCTTCTACCGCGGCGGCTCGCTCTCGTTCGAGACGAACGCGGCACTGCTCGGCGTCGGCTCCATCGTCGGCACGCGCATCGCGCTGGTGATGCTCGGAGGCGGCCTGCTCTCCTTCTGGGTGCTGGTGCCGGCGGTGAAGCACTTCGGCGCGGACCTCACGTCGCCGCTCGTCGCGGGTGGGACGCTCGCGGTGCGCGACATGAGCCCGGGACAGATCCGCAGCGCCTATCTCCTCTACATCGGAGCTGGCGCCGTCGCGGCGGGCGGGCTCGTCTCGCTGCTGCGGACGCTCCCGAGCCTGGTGGCCGCCTTTCGCGCGACGGCGTCGAGCTGGCGGTCCGTGCGCGACGCCGATGCGGCGCGCAGCGACCGCGATCTTCCGCTCGCGTGGGTCGCGGGCGGCGTGCTCGCGCTCCTCGTCGCGATCCCGCTCGCGCCCGGACTCGGGCTGGGGCTGCCGTCGGCCTTCCTGGTGCTCCTCTTCGGCTTCTTCTTCGTCACCGTATCGAGCCGCATCACCGGGCAGATCGGATCGTCCTCGAATCCGATCTCGGGCATGACCGTCGCGACGCTCCTCGCCACGTGCCTGCTCTTCGCGGCCGTCGGCTGGACGGGCGTTCCCTACAAGGAGATGGCGCTCGCGACGGCGGCGCTCGTCTGTGTCGCCGCGGGCAACGCCGGGACCACGTCGCAGGATCTGAAGACGGGCTTCCTAGTCGGCGCGACGCCCGCCGCGCAGCAGATCGCGATCGCGGTCGGCAGCGTGACGAGCGCGCTCGTGATCGGCGTGACCTTGCTGCACCTCGATCGCTCGGCCACCACGTACGTGCCGCAGAGCCATCCGCAGCTCGTGGCGAGCGAAGTCGCGGTCGCCGCGCAGGCCGCCGCGCATCCGGGCTCGCTGGCCTTCGCGAGCGAGCGCGTCGACTGGCGCGGCACCTCGTGGCGCGTGCTCTCCGTGCGCCAGCCGACCGACGGCGTGCCGGTCGGGAGGTATCTCGTCGGCGACGATGATCGCATCGCCTGGCTCGTCGACCCCGGTGTCTGCGGCACCTCGCCCGAGCAGATCGGACCCGATGGGCGCGTCGAGAAGGTCGTCGCGAAGTTCGACGCGCCGAAGGCGCAGCTCTTCCGCCTGATCATCGACGGCGTGCTCGGCCGCAGTCTCCCGTGGGAGCTGGTCCTGATGGGCGTCTCGCTCGCGCTGATGATGGAGCTCTGCGGCGTGCCGAGCCTGCCCTTCGCGGTCGGCGCGTACCTGCCGCTCTCGACCTCCACCTCGATCGCGCTCGGGGGTCTGGTGCGCCACCTCGCGGATCGCCGTGCGGGGCGCCGCGACGCCGAGAGAGACTCGTCGCCGGGGGTTCTCTTCGCGTCCGGCCTGATCGCAGGCGGCGCGATCGCGGGCCTGCTGCACGCCGTGCTCGCCGGGATCGGAGTCGAGCCGGATGGAGCCCCGTGGCTCTCGAATCCCTGGGCCGCTCTCGCGCCGTTCGTCCTGCTGGCCGGCGCGCTGCTCGCGGTGTCGGCGCGGCGCGGCGAAGCTCGTTAGTTCGCCGCGAGCGCGTGCCGTTACTCGCTCTCGAGCTTCTTGCGCGCGGCGACGAGCTGCTTTCGCTGCGCGGCGTCGACCTCGGGGTAGCGCAGATCGAGGTCCTCCAGCGCGCCGACGATCGCCGCCGCGACCACGAGACGCGTGAACCACTTGTTGTTGGCGGGAACCACGAACCAGGGCGCATGCGGGGCCGCGGTGGCGCGGATCGCCTCCTCGTAGGCCTCCATGTAGTCGTCCCAGAACGCGCGCTCTGCCACGTCGGAGGCCGAGAACTTCCAGTTCTTCTCCGGCTGCTCCAGACGCTCCAGGAAGCGCCGCTTCTGCTCCGCGCGCGAGACGTGCAGGAAGAACTTCAGGATCAGCGTTCCGTTGCGCGCGAGGTAGCGCTCGAGGGTGCAGATGTCCTCGAGCCGTTCGTCCCAGATGCGCTTCGTGACGCGCTCCTGGGGCAGCTTCTGCTTCGCGAGGATCTCGGGGTGCACGCGCACCACGAGGACCTCCTCGTAGTAGGAGCGGTTGAAGATGCCGATGCGGCCGCGCTCGGGGAGACACCGGCTGGTGCGCCACAGGAAGTCGTGGTCGAGGTCCTCCGCGGACGGCTGCTTGAAGGAGTAGACCTGACAGCCCTGCGGGTTCACGCCCGACATGACGTGCTTGATCGTGCCGTCCTTGCCGGCCGCGTCCATCGCCTGGAACACGAGCAGCACCGACCAGCGGTCCTGCGCGTAGAGGCGGTCCTGTTCGTCGGCCAGCCACTCGACGCCGCGCGCGAGCAGCTCCTGTGCCTCGCTCTTCTCCTCCGAGCGAAAGTCCTGTGTGTCGCCTGGATCGATGTCCTTCAGCCGGAAGTCCTTCCCGCGCGTGATCCGGTAGGGCTCGACGATCTTTCCGATGCGCTTGCGGGTGGACTTGTCGAGCATCGCACTTTCTCCTGGTCGGATTCGTTCGTCGGCGTGTCCGCGCACGTTACCGCGGGATCCCACTTGAGTCCCCATGGAGCCTGCGACGCGCCTGATGTGTCGAGGCGCTGCGCGCGAGAGTGGACCTTGGGCTTCATGGCTCCGTGCAGCGCGTGCTTCGAGGAAGCGGATGCGCGAGACGTTGGTGCGGTGGCTGCCTGGCGAGAATGCTCGTGGCGCTCGTCGTGTTTCTGGTTCCCGGTCGGACTGCAGCGCTCTCTCCCGTGGCGCAAGGGAAGGAGCTCCAGGTCAATACTTACACCACGGGCAATCAACCTTCGTCTCTGTCGCCGTGGGCGAGGGCGGCGACTTCGTCGTGGTATGGGGGAGCGACGGGTCGTCGGAAACGGACCACAGCGGCTACAGCATCCAGGGGCGGCGCTACGCGTCGAACAAGGCAACGCAGGGCGGTGAGTTCCAGGTCGACAGCTACACCGCCGGTGGGTCGGTTGATCCTGCGCTCGCGGAGCTCAGCACCGGAAGATTTCGCCGTGGTGTGGGCGAGCTCCGGATCTTCTGGGCGTGCACTGAACGAAAGTTTGCCTTTCCTCTGGCGGCGCGCGTAGGATGGCCCGCGCCTGACCTCGCCCGCGTGCGATCGGTAGGCTCGACCTTCAGGCCTCCGGCGCTGCGCGCACGGAGGTGGCCGATGCGCGGATGCTGGAACGGTGGTGCTGCGGCGAGCGCGCGAGCAATCCTGCTCGAGGCGGTGTCCTTGACACTTCTCGGTGCTCATCCCTCCGCCGCGCAGGTGCCCGTCGCGCAGGGGCCAGACTTTCAGGTCGACAGCTACACCACCTCCGACCAGTCCAAACCCTCGGTGGCGGCGACCGGGAACGGTGACTTCGTCGTGGTCTGGGAGAGCGACGGCTCGCCCGGAAACGACACGAGCTACACGAGCATCCAGGGCCAGCGCTACGCCTCGGACGGGACGCCTCTCGGTGGCCAGTTCCAGGTCAACACCGAGACCAGCTACAACCAGACGTACCCTGTCGTCGCGACGAGCGGCAACGGCGAGTTCATCGTGGTGTGGAACAGCCAGGATTCGCTGATCGGCTCGACTGGCTACAACGTCCACGGTCGGCGCTACGCGTCGAGTGGGGCCCCTCTGGGCGGCGAATTCCAGGTCAACACCTACACCACAGGCGACCAGGTGAGTCGCTCCGTTGCGACGAACGCCCAGGGCGACTTCGTCGTGGTGTGGACCAGCGAAGGATCCTCCGGCGGTGACACCAGCGAGACCAGCATCCAGGGTCAGCGGTATTCCTCCAGCGGCACCGCTCAGGGCGGCGAGTTCCAGGTCAACAGCTACACCTCGAACTTCCAGGTCGCGCCGGCCGTGGCGGCGGACGCCGCTGGCGGCTTCGTCGTCGTGTGGGAGAGCCGCGGATCCTCCGGGAGCGATCACAGCGGGTTCAGCGTCCAGGGCCAGCGCTATGCCTCGAATGGCGCGGCACAGGGCGGGCAGTTCCAGGTCAACACCTTCGTCGCGAACGACCAGTTCGGTCCTGCCGTGGCTACCGACGCCGACGGCGACTTCGTCGTGGTGTGGACCAGCCTTGGATCCTCCCAGAGCGATCAGAGCGGTGTCAGCGTCCAGGGCCAGCGCTACGCCTCGAGTGGCGCGGCCCTGGGCAGCGAGTTCCAGGTCAACACCTACACCACCTTGGACCAGGGCGCTGCTTCGGTAGCCGTGAACGCGGCGGGCGAAATCCAGGTGGTGTGGGCGAGCCGCGGATCCTCGGGGACCGACACCAGCTTCTTCAGTATCCAGGGGCAGCGCTACGACTCGAGCGGCGCGGCTCTGGGCGGCGAGTTCCAGGTCAACTCGTACACCAACGGCGACCAGACCTACCCCTGGGTGGCCGCGGACGCCTTGGGCCACTTCGTCGTGACATGGTGGAGCGTGGGATCCTCCGGGAGCGATACCAGCGGACAGAGCATCCAGGCTCGACGTTTCGAGTCCTTCGCGCTCGGCGATCAATTTCAGGTGAACACGTACACGACTTCCGCGCAGAAGACTCCTGCCGCGGCGTCGGACGGCGACGGCGACTTCGTGGTGGTGTGGGAGAGCAATGGATCCTCGGGCGGCGATACCAGCCTCTACAGCATCCAGGGCCAGCGCTACGCCTCGAATGGCAGCGCGCAAGGCGCTCAGTTCCAGGTCAACAGCTACACGAGCGCCTACCAGAGGTATCCGTCGGTGGCGTCGGATGCCAACGGCGACTTCATCGTGGTGTGGCAGAGCCTCGGGTCCTCGGGCAGCGATACCAGCCTCTCGAGCATCCAGGGCCAACGCTACGCCTCGAGCGGTACCCCCGTCGGCAGTGAGTTCCAGGTCAACAGCTACACCACCGCCTCGCAGAACTATCCCTCCGTCGCGGCGGACGCCGCCGGGGACTTCGTGGTGGTGTGGGACAGCTTCGGATCCTCGGGGAGCGATCACAGCAACTACAGCATCCAGGGCCAGCGCTACGCCTCGAACGGCGCAGTGCAGGGCGGTCAGTTCCAGGTCAACAGCTACACGACCAATGGCCAGTTCGGTGCGTCGGTGGCGTCGGAGCAGAACGGCGACTTCGTGGTGGTGTGGTCGAGCAGCGGCTCCCTCGGAGGAGACACCAGCCTCACGAGCATCCAGGGCCAGCGCTACGCCTCGGACGGCACACTCATCGGCACCCAGTTCCAGGTGAACAGCTATACGACCTTCGACCAGAATGTTCCCAGGGTGTCGTCGGATGCGGATGGCGACTTCGTGGTGGTGTGGCAGAGCTTCGGATCGGCCGGCGGCGATGACAGCAACTACAGCATCCAGGGTCAGCGCTACAACTCGAGCGGCGCTGCGGTCGGCGCTCAGTTCCAGGTGAACACCTACACCACCGACGCGCAGGTGGGCGCCTCGGTGACCTCGGACGCGGTAGGCGACTTCGTGGTCACGTGGGGCAGCAACGGCTCGTGGGACGATACGAGCAGCTGGAGTGTGAAGGCCCAGCGCTACGCGTCGGATGGCAACGCGCTCGGCGGCGAGTTCCTGGTCAACACCTACACGACCTACCGCCAGGAGCTCCCGTCCGTGGCGGCGGACGCGGCGGGCGACTTCGTCGTGGTCTGGCACAGCATCGGGTCGCCCGGGAACGACAGTGGCTACACCTACAGCATCCAGGGCCAGCGCTACGTGCCGGAGCCCGATGGCACGCTCGGGCTCGTCGCAGGACTCGGGCTGCTGCTCGGTCTGCGCACGCGACCCATCGCGCGTGCGCGGCGCGCGAGACGCGGCTGACCGCGCGGTCCCTCGCTCAGGGGGAAGGCGGCGAGGGCGCGACCCCCGCCTTGCACGCAAGCAGGACCGAGGCCATGTACCAGACGAGCCCGCCGCCGGCCGCGGAGCATGCGACGAGCATCGTCCCGAGCACGAGGCTGGTGCGGGCGAGCGTGCGCGCTCGCGGTCCGGTGGTGACGCGACGCGTTCCCCACGACCAGAACCCTGGCGGCGGGAAGCGCCCGGTCGCGAGCGCGCGCCGCGACGACGCCACGATCGCGAGCCCGGTTGCGGCGGTGAAGCCGAAGAGCAGCGCGCCGCCGACCCGCAGCAGCGTGGCCAGCTCCGCGCGCGCGCGAATCACGTCCTGGGCCGAGAGCGCCTGGATCTCGTCCAACCTTGCTGCGACGACGCGCTGGAGCAGCAGGCCGAGCGCCACCGCCGCCGCCAGAACCGCGAGGCGCGGGAGAAGCTGGCGCACGCGAGCGGTCTGGACGGTAACGGTCATCCCGGATCGGATCGAACGATCGGGGCGGAAACGTGAGCGGCGGACCCGAGGCCCGGATCGCGAAGACCGGTCATAATCCCGGGCCATGACGACCGACGCGATCGGGAACGCTTCGACGGGCAACGCGGCGCCACCCGGCTTCGATCCGGACGCGCTGCGCGAGAAGTACCGCGCCGAGCGCGACAAGCGGCTGCGCACCGACGGCAACGAGCAGTACATCAACGCCATCGGCTCGTATGCGCACTTCCTGGACGATCCCTACGTCGAGCCGGGCTTCACGCGCGATCCGATCTTCGACGAGGTCGAGGTCGCGGTGGTGGGCGGCGGCTTCGGAGGACTCCTCACCGGCGCGCGCCTGCGCGAGGCCGGCGTCGAGGACGTGCGCATCCTCGAGAAGGGCGGCGACTTCGGCGGCACCTGGTACTGGAACCGCTACCCGGGCGCGCAGTGCGACGTCGAGTCGTACATCTACCTGCCGCTGCTCGAAGAGCTCGCGTACGTGCCGACCGAGAAGTACGTGCGCGCGCCAGAGATCCTGGCGCACAGCCGCGCGATCGGACAGAAGTACGACCTCTACCGCGGCGCGCTCTTCCAGACCGAAGTCACCGAGCTGCGTTGGGACGAGGCGGCCGCGCGCTGGATCGTCTCCACGGCGCGCGGCGACCGGTTGCGCGCCCGCTTCGTGTGCATGCCGACCGGGCCGCTGAACCGGCCGAAGCTGCCGGGCATCCCGGGCATCGAGTCGTTCGGCGGCCACGCCTTCCACACCAGCCGCTGGGACTACGACTACACGGGCGGCGACTCGAGCGGCGGCCTCTCGAAGCTCGCCGACAAGCGGGTCGGCATCATCGGCACGGGCGCCACGGCCGTGCAGTGCGTGCCGCACCTCGGCGAGGCGGCGCGTCACCTCTACGTGTTCCAGCGCACGCCCTCGTCGATCGACGTGCGCGGCAACCGACCGACCGACGCGGAGTGGGTGAAGTCGCTCGCGCCGGGCTGGCACCAGCACCGGATGGACAACTTCAACATCCTGGTGACCGGCGGCTACCAGGCGGAAGACCTCGTCGCAGACGGCTGGACCGACATCATCCGCAAGCTGCTCGTCATGGTGCGCGAGCCGGGCTCGAACCTCTCGCCCGAAGGGCTGGCGAAGACGATGGAGCTCGCGGACTTCCAGAAGATGGAGTCGATCCGCGCGCGCGTGGACGGGGTCGTGCGAGACCACGCCACCGCGGACGCGCTGAAGCCCTGGTACCGGCAGTTCTGCAAGCGGCCCTGCTTCCACGACGACTACCTCCAGACCTTCAACCGGCCGAACGTGACTCTCGTCGACACGAAGGGGCAGGGCGTCGAACGCGTGACTCCGAAAGGTGTCGTCGTCGGGGGCGTGGAGTACGAGATCGACTGCCTGATCTTCGCCACGGGCTTCGAGGTCGGGACCGACTACACGCGGCGCGCCGGCTACGAGATCGTCGGCCGGGGCGGCGTGAAGCTCTCCGAGCGCTGGAAGAACGGCGTGCGCACCTTGCACGGCATGCACAGCCGCGGCTTCCCGAACTGCTTCATCATGGGACCGCAGCAGGCCGGCTTCACGCCGAACTTCCCTCATCTGCTCGATCAGGAGAGCCGGCACATCGCCTACATCGTCGGGCACTGCCGGAAGAACGGCGTCCGAACCGCGGAAGTGTCGGAGGCCGCCGAGCAGGAGTGGGTCGACACGATCATCCGGCTCGCGGGCATGGGCCGCGACTTCCTCGAGCAGTGCACGCCCGGCTACTACAACAACGAAGGCAAGCTCTCCGACCTCGCCGCGCAGAACGGCTTCTACGGCGGCGGTTCGCCGGAGTTCTTCCGCATCCTCGACGCGTGGCGCGCGGAAGGAAGCCTGAGCGGCCTCGAGCTCGATCGGAGCTGACGCGATCCGAGCCCTCCGCTCGGAGCCGGCGAGTGTTACACCTTCGTCATCCGCCCCGACGCGTTCGAGCGACGGACCGCGCTTGCCTTCGCCGCCCCGACGCGCGTACAAGGGCAATTTCCGGAGGACGCGCCAGACGCGGAGAGGAGCGCTGATGTGGACGACGAGGCTCGGTGGTGGCTCGCTAGGGGTCGCGCTCGCAGCGCTCGCGTTGCTCTCGTCGGCCGACCGCGCCGTTGCACAGGCTCCGCTCGGCTCGCAGTTCCAGGTCAACACCCACACCACCGGCTGGCAGCGCGTTCCGGCGGTCGCTGCGGTCGATGGGGGCGACTTCGTCAGCGTGTGGGGGAGCGAGGACGAGTACAACGCCAATGTCCGCGCGCGTCGCTATTCCTCGAGCGGCGTCGCAACGGGCTCCGACTTCATCGTCGGCAATGCCGCAGTTCAGCCATCGCTCGCGCCGCAGAGCAACGGCAACTACGTGGTGGCGTGGGCGGGCTACAGCTACGGCACCGATCCGGACTCGAGCATCCAGGCCCGGCGCTACCTACCCGAGCCGGATGCCACGCTCGCGCTCGGCGCGGGGATCGCGCTGCTCGCGTCTTTGCGTGCGCGGCGCCTCCGGGTCGGCCAGCCGTGGCGCCCCGGGCAGGAATCGAACCTGCGATCCCCTGGTTCACCCGCGCGGGCATGACCTCGCGGTGATGCGGAGCCCGAACGCTCAGTGCGGCGCGCCGCTCAGGTTCGTCTCGATCTGTGCGAGTCGCGTTGTGAGAGCGGCGATCTGCTCCTCGTACTCCGATCGCTGCGCTTCGATGGTGCGCTGCTGCTTCTTCATCTCGTTCAGCAGCATCGGCGCCAGCTCGTGGTACTTCACGGTGAAGGGCTTCCCCTCCCCGTCGTAGACCACGAGATCCGGGAAGACTTCGGCCACCTCTTCGGCGACCAGGCCGTACTCCGGCGGCACCTCGCGACCGCCGGGCAGTGTCTGCTCTTGCTTGTAGCGGAAGGTCACAGGGCGCAGTTCCAGCAGACGCGCGGTGGCGTCGCCCATGTCGTTGATGTCCTTCTTGACGCTGCGCGAAGAGGACATCGTGCCGAGCTGGCCCGCGCTGTCGATCAGCACCGGGATGGCATCCGCGTTGACGGTGGTCACTCCGCGGATCCCGGCGACGAAGGCCGCCGCGTGCGTGCCGGCCGTCCCGATCTTGATCTGCCCGCTTTCGCCGGCCACGCCGACGTTGGCGAGGTAGATGTTGCTCCCTCCGGTCGTCTGGTTGATGCCCGCGTTGGCGCCGACCGCAACGTTGCTGACTCCCGAGCTGTTGAGAGAGAGTGCCGAATCCCCGACTGCAGTGTTCGATCCGCCAAGGGTGTTGGAGTAGAGCGCCTTGCGCCCGAACGCGGAGTTGCCGCCGCCCGAGCTGGTGAACATCAGAGCGCGAGAGCCGACGGCGGAGTTGTAGGACCCGGTGTTGTTGTTGCGGAGGGCGGCATACCCGACGGCGGCGTTGTTGACGCCCGTGGTGTTGAACAGGAGGGCGTTGAACCCGACGGCGGAATCAGCGAAACCCGTGGAGTTGTTGCGGAGGGCGCCATATCCGAAGGCAGAGTTGTAGCCGCCCGTAGTGAGGGAGAGGGCGCGCCAGCCGAACGCCGAGTTCCCGCCGGCCGTGGTGTTCAGGCGGAGCGCATAGAACCCGAAGGCGGAGTTGCCCGCGCCGGTGGTGTTGGTGAAGAGGGTTCCGTACCCGACGGCCGAGTTGCCGCCGCCAATGGTGTTGGATCGGAGGGCGCCCGCCCCGAACGCAGAGTTGGTGCTGCCGCCGGTATTGGAGGCGAGGGCGCGAGCGCCGAAGGCGGAGTTGTAGCTGCCCGTGGTGTTGGCACCGAGTGCGATGTAGCCAACGGCGGAGTTGCTGCTGGCGGTGTTGTTGCGGAGGGCGCCATACCCGACGGCGGTGTCGAGGGTGCCGACGGTGTTGGATTGGAGCGCGAAGGTCCCGACGGCAGCGTTGCGAGCTCCCGCGGTGTTGAGGCGGAGGGCACCATACCCGACGGCGGCATTGGAGAAGCCCGTGGTGTTGGCGCCGAGCGTACCGGCTCCCAATGCCGCGTTCTTTCCGAGACCGGTCGTCGCGATGTTGCCCGCGCCTGGGCCGACGAACACGTTGTTCGTTCCCGTGGTGTGCACGAACAGGGCGCCGTTGCGCGAGACGTTGCCCGTGGCCTCGTCGACGCGCAGGCGCTCGATGGCGCCGGTGTTGTCCTTCAGCGAGAAGCCCGCACCGCCATCGAGCTTCACGCTCACGTCGCCCGCGTAGGCGGATCCTGCGGCGACAATGGATGCGGCGAAGAGCGAGAAGCGGAATCCAGATCGAGTGCTGCTGAGGGCCACGTGATGCCTCCCTGCTGGATGGTCGGGAGCCGCCGCACGTGCACACCGCACCGCAACCGGTCCCGGACGGCGGGCCATTAGACCATACGCCGATGGCGGACGCGCGACGGACGACCCTATGGCGGACCCTCGCGCTGCATCGCGGCCCCTCGACTCAGGGGTGCGTAGACTCAGTCCCCGAAATCACTTGGCGCCCCGGGCAGGAATCGAACCTGCGACCCCCTGCTTAGAAGTGAGCCGGACCCCCAAAGATGAGCCGCCACGTTAGGACGATGCGCAAGCAGAGCGCGGCAGAGGGCGGCACCGAACGGTATCCGCGACCTGCGACGGCCCCTCAGACGGCCCCTCGTCCACGCAGTGGTCCGGAGAGAGGACTGGAGTTATCTGGGTTCCGTGGACGGTTGAGCGCTTTCGAGCACAAGGCCTTCCTGTGCTCTTTGGATCTCATTCTCGATCGGGGTTCGGGGCGGAGCCCCGAGTTCTCCGGACGGCGCGTGACGTCGCTCGAACTCGTTCGGGGATAGATATCCGATCGACGAGTGACGCCGCTGCGGGTTGTACCAGCCCTCGATCCACTCGAAGATCGCGAGCCGGGCCTCGGCCTGCGTCTCGAAGCGCGTGCGCTCGAGCAGCTCGCACTCGAGCGTGGCGAAGAAGCTCTCCGCCATCGCGTTGTCGTACGCGTCGCCCACGCTTCCCATCGAAGGCCGCACGCCGAGCTGCTCGCAGCGCTTGCCGAAGGCGAACGAGGTGTACTGGCAGCCCTGGTCGCTGTGATGGATCACGCTGCAAGGCCGCCGCTGCTGGATCGCCATCTGCAGGGCCTCGAGCACGAGCTCGGTGCGCAGGTGCGTCGCCATCGTCCAGCCGACCACCCTGCGGCTCCACACGTCGAGCACCACGGCCAGGTACAGGAAGCCCGCCCAGGTCGGGATGTACGTGATGTCGGCGACCCAGAGCTGGTTCGGTCCTTCCGCTTCGAAGCGTCGCTCCACGAGATCCGGTGCCGGCCGATCGGATTCGTCTCGCTGCGTGGTCGTCACGAAGCGCCGCCGCGAGACGCCTTGCAAGCCGGCCATTCGCATCAGCCGTGCAATGCGATCTCGGCCGACCTCGACGCCGCTCTCGCGCAGCTCCCGAACCACGCGTGGCACGCCGTAGGTCTGCCGCGAGCCCTCGTGCATCGTACGGATCTTCCGCAACAGCACGCCATCCTCCTGCGCCCGCTTCGATGCCGGACGCTTGCGCCACGCGTGGTAGCCGCTCGCCGAGACCTCGAGCACGCGGCACATCGTGGCCACCGGGTGTT
>Ga0335082_10001708_pt1 | contig 23450 bp, 25 predicted proteins | sample Lox_Sample_41_FD_206718 | JGI IMG/M metagenome (GOLD analysis project Ga0335082, IMG submission 206718) | Soil microbial communities from Loxahatchee National Wildlife Refuge, Florida, United States - Lox_Sample_4.1 | ecosystem: Environmental > Terrestrial > Soil > Wetlands | place: USA...
CGCCGTCGGGCAGCGCGTCGACTCTTCGCGCGAGCATCGGCGCTACCGGCGGTGACACGGCGAGCTTCACGCCTCGATCCTACCCTGTGCGCGTGACCCATCGCGTCTTCCTGCTGTCGCCGGCGAGCTGCGCGGGCCGGCGCTGTGCGCTGCTCTGCGCCCGCGGCGCGGACTTCGAGCTCGCGCGACGCATCCGCCGCGGCGGCGCCCCGCTCGGAGACGTCTTCAGCTTCCTGTCCGCGCTCTACTTCCGCGGCAAGCTCGCCTACGCGCGCCGCTTCGCCTCCGCACCGGACGGCTCTCCCGCAGTCCTCGTCATCACGCCCGACCGCGGCCTCGTCGCCCCCGAGACGACGATCCGGCTGCGCGACCTGCGCGCCTTCGCGCGGGTGCCGGTCGACCCGGACGAGCCGCGGTATGCCCGGCCGCTCCGGAGCGCGGCCGAGGCGCTGCGGAGCCGACTGCCGGAGGACGCGGAGCTCGTGCTCCTCGGCAGCATCGCGACGCCGAAGTACGCCGAGGTGCTCCAGGCGGCTCTCGACTGTCCGCTGCTCTTTCCCGTCGACTTCGTGGGCCGAGGCGACATGAGCCGCGGTGGACTGCTGCTGCGCGCCGTGCGCTCGGGTCGCGAGCTCGACTACCGCGCGATCGACACGGTGCCTCGCCGTGGCACGCGCCCGCCTCGGCTCGTTCCGGTGCAGGCCACTCGTTAGGCGTTGTGTCGTCGCGGTCGCGTCCCTCGCTCATACGTCCGGCCGCTCCGACACGGTGAACGGGCCCCGTCGCCGAGCCGCCGTAGCCTCGCGCCGTTCCGAGGCCCGCGCCTGGCATGGGTTTGCAGATCCACGGAGCCGATATGGCTCCGACCCCCGGGCGCTAGTCTCCGCGCATGCGGGGGGGGCTGCTTCGAGTCCTGGCGTTACGGACCGCGGTCGCGCTGGGCGCGCTCGCTTGTTCGGAGCCCTCCGATCCGGTTGCGCTGCCCACGGTCCGGCCGGCGGAGCAGTCGCAGCTCTTCGCCGAGCAGGCGCCGATCTCGCACGTGGAGATCGGCGCCGCGCCGGAGCCCGGCCGGGCGGACGCGAGTCCGAGGTCGCCCGAGCCGGCTCCGACCTCGATCCCCGAGGGGTCGCGACCCCTGCACTCCACGGCTGTCGCGATGCGCGAGGCAGTGGCGGCTTTCCCTGCGCCCGAGTCCCACCTCCCGCTCGACGTCCTCCTGCGCACGCCGCTCGAGCCGGGTCCGCCGAAGAGCCCGCTGATTCTCGGCGAGCCGGGCGAGGCGCCGGTCGCGGCCGCGCCTCCTGCCAGCGGTCTCGACGGCTGGAAGGACCGCGTGCGGATCGAGCGCTACTCGGAGCCGTACGGAGTCCCGGGACCGCGACAGGGGACCGTCTCGCAGACCGAGGCCGGCGTCCGGATCCCGGTGGACGATTCGATCAGCGTCAACGGCGGCGTGCGCGTCGATCAGCGCGACGAGCCCGGCGTGCATCAGCCGGAGCGCGTCTCGCGCCCGCAGGTCGGAGTCGAGATCAAGTTCTGACGCGGTACCAGGTGCTCGGGTTGGACGCCGCCGAGTGTGCCGAGCACGTCGTAGCGAAGCCGGCGGAGCGGCTCGAGCGTCATTGGATGCGGGGCGCCTTTCGGATGGCTTCCCGCGCTGAACGCGCGGAACCGGTCGCCGCCCCGGCGCGGAGCGCGCATTCGGCCATCAGGCTGCGGGCCGCAGTTTCTGGTGCACAGGAACAGTGTCCGATAGGCCCCGCGCGCCATGTCCGATGCCTTCGCGTGAATATCGACCCGGATCGATCTTGCGGAACATCCAGTGGCTCAAGAACTCCGTGATCCTGCACGCGCGCACCGAGTACGAAAACTTCGAGGAGCCCGAGCGGAAGCGACACCTGCGGCGCCTCTGGCTCACCTCGCACCGCGCCTTCGCCGACCGCGATGCGCAGCTCAACGCCGACATCCCGCAGAAGCAAGGCGTGCGCTCCGACGCGGAGCTCGCGTGAAGGTCTGACAGGAGCCGGCGGTCCGAGCTCTGTGGTATGGAACCGGTCCCACCACGGAGGGAAGCGGGGATGAGCGACGCGAGCGCGACGATGAAGACATGGCGGACGCACCGGTACGGTGCGCCGCTCGAGGTGCTGCAGCTCGACCGCGTGCCGATCCCCGTGCCGGGGCCCGGCGAGCTGCGCGTGCGCGTGCAGGCGATCCCGCTGAACCTGAACGATCTCGAGCGCATCAACGGCGGCAACATGATGGTGCGCCCCGAGCTCCCCTACGCGCCCGGCATGGAGGTGATGGGCATCGTCGACGCGTGCGGCGAGGGCGCCGGAGCGCGCACCGGCGAGCGCGTCGTCGCGATGACGAAGGGCGCGCACGGCGGCTTTGCGGAGTACGCCCTGTGTCCGGGCGTCACGGCGTTCCCGATGCCGGAGTCGATCCCGCTGCCCGACGCGGCCGCACTCTACTTCCCGTTCCACCTCGCCTGGCTCGGCCTCTTCGACCGCGGGGAGCTGAAGAAGGGCGAGAGCGTGCTGATCCACGCGGCCGCCGGAGGCTCCGGCACCGCGGCGATCCAGCTCGCGCGCAACGCGGGAGCGCGCGTGTTCGCGACCGCCGGCAGCGAGGAGAAGGTGAAGCTCTGCCGCGAGCTCGGCGCCGACTTCGCGATCGACTACACCAAGGACGACTTCGCCGAGGTCGTGCTCGCCGAGACGCAGAACCGCGGCGTCGACGTCGTGTTCGACAACGTGGGCGAGGCCGTCGTCGACAAGTCGATGAAGTGCATCGCCTACAACGGGCGCTACCTGATGATGGGCTTCGCTTCCGACAAGACGAAGGTCGACGAGAAGTGGATCGTGCCCCGGCGCGTCGCGGTCGGGAACTTCAAGCTCTGCGGCGTGCTGATGGCGTACGCGCCGCCGCCCCTCGCGCAGATGATGAAGAAGGGCATGGGCTGGAACTTCGCGCCGGCCGCGCTCGGCGAGAAGATCACGCGCGAGATCGTCGAGCTGGTGCAGGCGAAGAAGATGAAGCCCGTGATCGGGCGCGTGATCGGGTTCGAGGAGCTGCCCGCCGCGATCGACGCGATGGCGAACCGCAAGACGATCGGCCGCACGATCGCGAAGCTCTACTAGCGGCGCGGGCGGCACCGTGCAGGGGTGGCAGATCGTCCGCTACGGGCCGCCGGCGGAGGCGCTCGAGCGAGTGTCCCTGCCCGAGCTGAGCGAGCCGGGCCGCGGCCTCGTCCGGATTCGCGTCTCTGCGGTGTCGCTGAACTTCAACGACATCGACATGTGCTACGGGCGCTACCCGACGATCCAGCCCGCCCTGCCCTTCACGCTCGGGATGGATCTCTGCGGCGTCGTCGACGCGACGGGTCCGGGCCTCGGCGCATGGCTCGGGCGCCGGGTCGTGTCGACACCCGTCGGCGGCATCGGCGGGCTGGCCGAGCGCGCGTACGCGCCCGCCGACTCGCTCTTCGACGCGCCGGCGACGCTCGACGACGCGGAGTCCGCCGCGTTCTTCATCCCCTTCCACACGATGCACCTCGCGCTCTTCCGCCGAGCGCGACTCGCGGCCGGCGAGACCTTGCTCGTCCACTCGGCCGCTGGCGGACTCGGCTCGGCCGCGCTCCAGCTCGGTGTCGCGGCGGGGGCGCGCGTGCTCGCGACCGCCGGCAGCCCGGAGAAGGTCGCGTTCTGCGAGAAGCTCGGCGCGGACGTCGCGATCGACTACCGGAAGGAGGACTTCGTCCCGCGCGTGCTCGATGCGACGGGCGGGCGCGGCGTCGACGTGGTCTGCGATCTCGTCGGCGGGCCGGTCGCGATCCCGTCGTGGCGCTGCGTCGCGCACGAGGGCCGCTATCTCGTGGCAGGCTTCTCCTCGGGAATCGAGGCCGGCGAGGCCGGACTGCCGATGCGACCCGTCGCGAAGGGCAACTTCTCGGTGGTCGGCGTCATGCTCGCCTACCTCGACGCGTCGGTGCCGGGGCTTCGCGACGCCGGCTTCAGCCCGTGGCCGCGCGCGGTCGGCGAGCAGGTGCACGCGGACCTCGTGCGCCTGCTGGAACAGGGCCGCATCCGCCCGATCGTCGGCCGCCGCGCGGACTTCGACTCGGTCCCGGAGGCCTACGCCGAGCTCGAGGCGCGCCGCACGCTCGGCCGCACCGCGATCGAGGTCGGCGCGATCGCCTAGAGTGAGGGACCCACGCGAGAGGAGATCCGATGGCGACCCCGACCCCGATCGAGAGAGAGGCCCGCGAGACCTACGCCCGCTTCGTCGCGCTGCGCGACCGCATCGACCTAGGCGACGCGACCTGGAGCCAGCTCGCCGACTTCTTCACCGAGGACGCGGTCTACATCGATCCCGCGTGGGGCCGCATCGAGGGCCGCGAGAGCATCCGCGAGTTCTTCGAGAAGTCGATGGCGGGGCTCACGGGCCACGGCTGGTCCACGCCCGAGAACTGGACGATGTGCGAGGGCCCGCGCCTGGTGAGCCAGTGGGATCAGATCCTCGGCCACCAGGAGGACGGCACGCCGTGGAGGGTGGCCGGCCTCTCCATCCTCTACTACGCGGGCAACGGCCGCTTCTGCTACAGCCACGACATGCTGAACATGACGCATATCGGTGAGACGATGAAGGCGATGGGCTGGCGACCGCCGGCGAGCTTCAACATGCCGCCGCGCAAGCCGAACCGGGACATCTCGCTGCCGCCGGCGTGGGCGCATCTCGAGAAGAGCCGCGCAGGCTCCTAGCTCCGAACTCCGCTCGGCTGCGCGTCCGCCGACTCGTGAGTCGGCCTCCTAGCCCGCGGCCCGGGGGCCCGTCTTCAAGGTCGCGTCGAGGAGCGCCAGCAGCTCGCGCATGTGGCGCTCCGCGGCGGCTGGCTCGAAGATCGGGAAGTCGCGCATGGTCCAGCCGTGGAGCGCGCCCTTCCAGATCTCCACGCGCGCGTCGACTCCGGCCGCTCGAAGCGCCGCCTCGAGGCGATCGCGCTGCTCCAGCGGAAAACTCGCATCGTTGTCCGCGCCAGCGACCAGCACCTGCGCCTCGATCGACGCCACGAAGCGATGCGGGCTGTTCGGATCGTCCGTCGCCAGGCGCCCGCCGTGGAAGCTCGCGGCCGCGGCGACGCGCTTCGGATGCTGCGCGGCCACGGTCAGGGCGATACCGCCGCCCATGCAGTAGCCGGTGACGCCGATCTTCTTCCCGCGAACGTCCGAGAGCGTGTCGAGGTACGCGAGGAAGGCCGTCGTATCCTGGGACGCCTTCACATTGCTCGTGCTCGCCGGGTACTTCGCGAAGAACGCCTGGCGCTTCTTTTCGTCGCCGAAGATCTCCCGCGCGTTCATCGGCTCGTACACGCCGGCGCGATGGAAGAGATCGGGAAGCAGCACGAGATAGCCGGCGTCCGCGATCCGCTGGCACATCTCGAAGAGCACGGGCCGGATGCCGAGGCCGTCCATGTAGAAGATCACGGCAGGCCACGGTCCCGCGCCCGCGGGCCGGAAGACGAAGGCGCGGCACGGGCCGTCGCCGGTCTCGATGCGGACGTCGGTGCGCGACATCGGGCCCCCATCGTCGCGCAATTCGTGGCGACCTGGAAGGCCCGATCCACAGCCTAAGCCGCGCCCGCCAGGCGCAGGTCGAGTCGCGAGGCGGCCTCGAGGCGCGCGGTGACGTCCTTCCAGTTCCAGAGATTCCACACCGCGTCGAAGAACTTCGCCTTCTCGTTGTGGTACTGGAGATAGTAGGCGTGCTCCCACGCGTCGAGGACGAGCAGCGGGACACCGCTCTGTGCCAGGTTCGACTGGTGGTCGTAGATCTGGGTCACGAGCAGCCGGCGGGCGATCGGCTCCCAGACGAGCGCGGCCCAGCCCGAGCCCATGATGCTCGCGGCCACCTCGTTCATCTGGCGGCGGAAGCTCGGGAAGCCGCCGAAGTCGCGCTTCAGCGCCTCCGCGAGGGTTCCCCGCGGCTCGCCGCCGCCCTGCTTCATCAGGTTCTGCCAGAAGATCGAGTGCAGGATGTGGCCCGAGAGATTGAAGGCGAGAGACTTCTCCAGCGCAGCGACGCTCGTGAAGTCCGCCTTCTCGCGCGCGGCGTCGAGGCGCTCCAGCACGGCGTTCGCATTCTTGACGTAGGCCGCGTGATGCTTTCGGTGGTGGAGCTCCATGATCTCGGCCGAGATGTGCGGCTCGAGCGCGCTGTAGTCATAGGGGAGATCCGGGAGGACGTAGACGCTCATGGCGACGAGCGAGTGCAATCGCCGTGCCCGCGGGCGGGCTCCGCTCGAACGCGCCGGTGGCGCGGGCGTCGCGTGCGCCCGTGCAGATTCCACTTTCGACTCAGTCTCGCGCGTAGATGCTCACCAGCCGCGCGACGAGCACTGCGAGATAGAGCTGCCCGAATACGGCCTCGAGCACTGCGAGCGAGCGAGCGGCCAGGCACGCGGGGACGATGTCGCCGTACCCGAGGGTCGACAAGGTCACGAAGGAGAAGTAGACCGAGTCCGCGAGCGTGAGCGCGCCCGCGGCCCGCGAGCCCGCCAGCGATCCCGGCTCGACGAAGTCGAGCCCAGCGAAGAATGCGCCGAAGCCGAGTCCGACCAGGAAGTAGACGCACAGCGCTGCGGAGATGTGCTCCGTGTCGACGTCCTTCGCCGCGAGCACGAAGGACAGCACGAAGGCGGCCATCGCGACGCACCAGCTCCCGAGCAGCGCGCGCGCGAGCGCGGTGCCCCAGTCGGCGCCGCCGTGCAACATCACCCAGACCAGCAGCGCGGCACCCGACACGAGAGCCAGCGCGCGCGAGCTCGCGGGCAGCGCTGCGACGAGCGCCAGGACGAGCATCCATTCGATCGTGCGCCCGCGTGCGCCGAAGGCCTCGATCACCGGATCGATGCCGATGGTCAGGATCAGAATCGCGAGCAGGCATGCGAAGCGATGCCGAAGGTAGGCGTCGAGGAGCGTGCGCATCACGGTGCTGGGCGGCCGGAGGATCCTCGAATCCCGCTACCGCTGCCACCCGGAGCGCGCGGACCGGAGCCCCACGCTCACACCACCGTCTCGTGTATGTAGCACCAGCGCCAGTCCTCTCCGGGCTCGAAGGACTGGATGATCGGGTGCCCGACCTCGTGGAAGTGCGCGCGGGCATGCCGGTGCGGAGACGAATCGCAGCAGCCAACGTGGCCGCAGGTCAAGCAGAGGCGGAGGTGGACCCAGCTCGAGCCGATGCGCAGGCAGTCTTCGCAGCCCGGGGCGCTCGGCACCACGTCGCGGACCTGGCGCAGGTGCGGGTCGCCGCCGCTCGGGAGATCGCTCGCCACGGGATCAGCTTACGCGGCCGTCGTGTAGGCTGAAAGGCGCGCGACGGAAGCAGATGGCCCAGCCGCAGATCCGCGTCGACGATCTGGGCGTGCGCTACGGCGCGCGCTGGGCGCTTCGCCACGTGTCGTTCGCCGCAGCTGCGGGAGAAATCGTCGGACTCCTCGGGCCGAACGGCGCGGGCAAGACGAGTGCGCTCTCCGTCCTCGCGGGCCTGATCCGGCCGGCCGAGGGCTCGGTCGCGGTCTGCGGATTCGATGTGGGGGCGTCGCGCGTGGAGGCGCAGCGGGTGACCGGCTTCGTGCCACAGCGCCTCGCCCTCTATCCGAGCCTCAGCGCGCGCGAGAATCTCCTCTTCTTCGCGCGCGCGGCGGGACTCGGCCGGGTCGAGGCGCGCGCGGCCGCGGAGCGCGCCCTCGCGCTCGCCGGTTTCGCGGAGCGGCGCGACGAGGCCGTGGCGGCCTTCTCCGGCGGGATGCGGCGCCGCCTCAACCTCGTGTGTGCGCTCCTCCACCGGCCGCGCGTGCTACTGCTCGACGAGCCGACCGTCGGCGTCGACCCGCAGTCGCGCGAGCGGATCTTCGGCGCGGTCCGCGAGCAGGCCTCGGCCGGCGTCACCGTCCTGTGGAGCACGCACCAGATCGAGGAGGCCGAGCGGCTGTGCGACCGCGTGGTGCTGCTCGATCGCGGGCGCGTCGTGGCGGACGACATTCCGTCCGCCCTCATCCGCCTCGCCGGCACGTCGCCGCACGTCGACCTCGTCACGCGCGAGCCGCTGCCGGTCGGCTGGGAGCGAGGCGTGCCGGGCGTCGGACCCTGCGAGCCCGTTCCGGAGGAAGAGAGCGCGGCGGTTGGCGGCGCGCTCGTGCGTGTCCGTCTCGACGAGGTCGCCGGAGCGGCGCGCGTCGTCGAGCGCGCGACCTCGCTCGGTTACGAGGTGCTCGCGCTCGAGCTGCACCGCCCCGATCTCCAGGACGCCTTCATCGCGCTGACCGGGCGCGATCTGCGCGACTGACGCATGCGCGGGCTCGGCGCCGTCGTCGCGAAGGATCTGCGCCTGCTGCTGCGCGACCGCGCGGGCCTCGTCTTCCTCGCGCTCGCTCCAATCGTGGTGATCACCGTCGCGGGCCTCTCGCTCTCGACGCTATACGGCGCGGATCCCACCGGGCAGACGGCCTACACGCTCCCCGTCGTCGACGAGGATCGGAGCGACGAGTCGCGGGAGATCGCGGCGAAGCTCGCGCGCGAGGCGGAGCTCCAGATCCAGCCGATGGCCGACCGTGCGGCCGCGCAGTCGGAGGTCCGAGATCGGAAGCGCGCCGGCACGGCGCTGGTCATCCCGGCCGGAACGGGCGAGGCGCTGCGCGAGGGACGCACTGCCGATCTACTGCTCTACACCGATCCGGTGAAGTACCTCGAGCGCATGCACGTGCAGCTCGCACTCGCACGCGTGCGCGACGCGCTGGTGGACGAGTGGGGAGACACGGCGCGGAGCGACGCGAAGGCGCGCATCGAGTCGCTGCGCACCGAGCTCGAGGGCGTGCGCGGCTCGCTCGGGTCGGCGCAGAGCGCGCTCGACGACGCGTGGCAGGAGGCGCAGCGCCGCCGCGCGGCCACTTCGGATCGGATCGAGCGCGAGGCCGTGCGCGCGCAGGACTCCTTGCGCGCGCAGATCGCGGCGGAGCTCGGCGCCGCCCGCGAGCGCGCGGCCGCGAGCATCTCGCAGCAGCTCGAAGCGCTGCGCGAGCCGATCGCGCGCTGGCTCGCCACGCTCGGCGAGACCCGCGAGGCCTTCGCGTCGTGGCTCGACGAGCTGAAGCGCCTCGCCGGCGGCCGCGCCGACCGCATTCCGCCGCCGCCGGCCTTCCCGGAGCCGCCGCCCGAGCTGGCTCGCCTCGCCACGAATGGCATCTCACTCCAGCTGCCACCGCCGCCGGTCGCGGCGGACTTCGCGTCGCTTCCGAAGGTCGAGCTGCCGCCGCTGCCCCAGCCGCCGGCGCTCGAGCTGCCCGCGCTCGCGCTTCCCGATCTGCCGCCGCCGCCGGGCGCGCTCCGGCTCGTCGAGCAGGGCATCTCGGGCGCGCGCACCACGGTCAACAGCTTCGATCAGAACGTGCCGGGCTTCAGCGTGACGTTCCTGCTGCTCGGCATGCTGCTCGGCGTCTCGCTCGGCCTGCTGGACGAGCACGACTGGGGCACCTTCGACCGCCTGCGAAGCCTGCCGATCGGACTCGCCTGCGTGCTCACCGGGAAGCTGTTGTCTCGATTCTGTGTCGGAGTCGTGCAGATGATCGCGCTCTTCGCGGCCGGCTGGCTCGCGTTCGACATCTCGCTCGGGCCGCAGCCGCTCGCCTTGCTGCTGCCCATCGCGGGCATTGCGTTCGCGGGAGCGGCCTTCGGACTGCTGGTCGCGGCGGTCGCGCCGAGTCGCGACTCCGTCCTGCCGGTCGGCTCCGCCGTGGCGATCGCTATGGCGGCGATCGGCGGCTGCTGGTGGCCGATCGACCTCGAGCCGCGCTGGATGCGCCAGCTCTCGCTCGGCTTGCCGACGCGCTGGGCGATGGAGGCGTTCAACGACCTGATGATGCGCCAGCTCACCGTGTCAGCAGCCTGGCAGCCGACCCTGGTGATGCTCGGGTTCGGCCTCGCCTTCCTCGTCGCCGGCGTGGCGCTCTTCCGGCGGCGGCTGTCGACCCCGGTGCTCTAGTCCCCGCCCTTGTGTCCCCGGTCCCCGCCGTCGTCGCTCGGCTTCGGGTCGTCGTCGCTCGCGTTCGCCGGCACGGAGTCCTTCTTCTTCGGCTTCTCCGCCTGTTCCGCGCTGGGCTTCTGCGCCTGCTCGGGGCTCGCCTCGCGGGACTCCTTCCGGTCCTGACGCGCCTCGCGCTGCTCCCAGCGCGGATCACGCGGCGCCTGCGGCTGCACCTCGTCTCGCGCCTGATTCGGGCGGTCGCGCTGGTCGCTCGCGTCGTCGTGAGCCGCGCGCCGATCGTCCCGACGATCCTCGTGGGCGTCGTCGCGCGCCTGGTGGTCTTCGCGCCGATCGTCGCGATCGTCACGCGCATCCTCGTGGCGCTCGTCGCGGTCCTGGCGATTCGCGTCCTGGTGTTGGTCGCGCTCCTCGTGCCTCGCGTCGCGCCGGTCGTCGCGATCTTCGCGCCGATCGTCGCGATCGTCGCGCGCATCGTCGCGTCGCTCGTCGCGATCGTCGCGGTTGGCGTTCTGCCGCTCGTCGCGGTCCTCGTGCCGCGCATCGCCCTGCTCGTGCTGCTCGTCGCGGCGCTGTGCGCGCTCGCTCGCCTTGCGCTCCTTCTCGGCGTCCTGGCGAGCCTTCACCGCGTCGCGCCAGCTCTCCTGAGCGTCGTCGCGCTCGATGCGCGCGCGGTGGCGATCGAGATTTTCGGGAAGCTGTCGGATGTCGACCAGTACCCAGGGCCCGCGCGGGCCGCCGGCGCGATGCCAGCGGCCGCCGGTCCAGCGGTAGTAGACCCCTCGGTAGAAGTACTCGTCGGGGTAGTCGCGGACCCAATAGCCGCCCCAACGCGCGTCGTAGACCAACGACACGTCGTGTTCGTAGTAGTGGTAGACGTAGCCCTGCGAAGCCGATGGGGGCGGCCCGTAGTAGACGACCGACGGAGCCGACGACTCCGGACTCGGCGCGTAGTAGTAGTGGCGCTCCACGCAGCTCGAGAGGAGCAGTGCGGCGAGCGCGCCCGTGCCGAGCGCGAGAGCCTGAATTCCGTGCGGACCCCGCTCGTGCATGGCGATCCTCTACTGCGTCACCCAGCGCGGCTGGAAGTCGACGGTCGCGTCTGCCACGAGCTCCTTCACCAGCTCGAGCCGCGACTGATCCATCTGGGGCGCTTCCAGGCTGCCCGTGCCGAGGGTCGTCAACGCCAGGTTCCCGGCGGGCACGCGCCCGGTCGAGCTCGTCGCCCAGACCGTCGCGCCGCGCTTCGTCTCGAGGATGCGGGCACTGAGCGCCCCTTCGATCTCGACCTTCGCGCTCAGCGAGGCCAGGTTGCTGAGGGTCTGGAGAGACATGCTCGGGCGCATCTCGCTGCTGCGGACGTCTCCGACCAGCAGCGCGTCGATCTGATACTTCTCACCGATCTTGCGGATCGTCGCGGGGTTGAGCCCCGTGCCGCCCACCTCCGCGAGAACGTCCCGGACGCTGCCGAGCTCGAGCACCGGGGTGCCGGGCTGCGCGGCCTGGAGCGCCGCCATGAACTGCTCGCGCGCGGCGGATCCGAGCGGCACCTCGCCCTGCGAGGTGAACTCGAGCATGCCGAGGGCGCCGAGCGTGGAGAGATCCATCACCGGCGGCTGGAGCACGCGCTGCGGAGGCGGAGCCGGCGGCGCCGAGGAGCAGGCCGCGAGGAGTGCCGCAGCGAAGGGGAGCAGGAACCCGGATGCCAGAGACCTGCGAATGCGCATGGCGGTTGCCTCCCGCATCCGCATCCGATCGGCCGCCCGCGAGGTCGCCTTGAGCCGCCCGACACTTGCATGCGCAACTAGCGCGAGAACACCCGCACGACCTGATTCGCCCACAAAGGGAGCAAGGTCGCGAAGCACCCCACCATCCACAGGATCACCACGAGGTCGGCCCACGCCGTGGCATCGGTCGTCGCGTTCCGCTCGTGGATCGCCGGCCGTAGCCCCTGGCCGAGCTGCTGCCAGGACACGCGCGTCCACGGGCGCAGCGTCTCGCTGGCTCGCCGCGCATCCGCGATCTGGAATCTCAGATTCGCGACCTGCCACGAGAGATACACGAAGCTGAAGAGCAGGTTGATGTCGAGGAAGATGCCGGCGCCGCCGAGCGCGCCGCGGTTCGGGTAGAGGGCGGTGCTCGCGACCGCGTTCGTCGCGACGAGGATCGCCGAGGCGCGCTCCTCGGTTTGCCCCGCGCCGGTGTTCGCGTTAATCGAGATGCATGGCGAAACCTCCCTATCGCGTTCGCCCCGAGACCGCGATCCTCACGCGCGGCTTCGACCCACGCCTCTCCGTGGGCGCGGCGCGGCCGCCCGTCTATCGCACCTCGACCTTCGTGTTCTCGAGCCCGGAGGCCGCCGAGCGCGCGTTCGCGATCGCACTCGGAAGGATCACGGCCAGCGAGAACGAGGACGTCGACCTCATCTACGCGCGACTCTCGCACCCGAACGCCGAGATTCTCGAGGATCAGCTCGTGCCGCTCGAGCGCGGCGCGACCTGCGCGGCGGTGTTCAACTCGGGCATGGCGGCCATCGCGACCTGCTGCTTCGCGTTTCTGCCGCGCGGCGCTGCGCTGCTACACACGCGGCCGCTCTACGGCGGCACCCAGCACCTCATGCACCAGCTGCTCGAGCCGCTCGGCTTCACGGCCGTCGGGGTTCCCGCCGGTGATCGCGACGCGCTCGCGCACGCCGCGGCCGCGCTTCCCGATCTCGAGCTCGTGCTCGTCGAGACCCCGGCCAATCCCACCTTGCGCATGACCGATATCGCGCACGCGGTGGAGCTCGCGCGCTCGCACCCGTCCCGGCCGCTCGTCGCGGTCGACAACACGTTCCTGGGCCCGACCTTCCAGCATCCGCTCGAGCTCGGTGCCGATCTCGTCGTCTACTCGGCGACGAAGTTCCTGGGTGGGCATAGCGACATCCTCGGCGGGGTCGTGCTCGCGCGCGACCCCGCGTTGGTTCAAGAGCTGCGTGGGCTGCGCGCGCTGTTCGGGAACATCCTGCAGGCCGACGAGGCGTGGATCCTCGACTCGCGGCTGGCGACCGTTGCGCTGCGCATGAACCGCCAGAGCAAGAACGCGCAGCGGATCGCCGAGCGGCTGGCGGAGCACCCGCGCGTCGCGCGCGTGCACTACCCGTCGTTGTTCGACGACACCGAGCAGCAGCGCATCCGCGACGCGCAGTGCGACTTCCCGGGCTCGGTGTTCTCTCTCGAGGTGGAGGGCGGCAAGCGCGGTGCGTTCGAGTTCCTGCGCCGTCTCCGGATCGCCAGGAATGCCGTGAGCCTGGGCGGCATCGAGACGCTCGCGTGCCACCCCAGGACCACGACGCACAGCGAGCTGCTCGACGAGGAGCTCGCCGAGGCCGGCATCACGGATGCGCTCGTGCGCGTCTCGATCGGCACCGAGCACTGGAAGGATCTCCTGGCCGACTTCGAGGCCGCGCTCTCCTGAGGAGGACCGAAATGGACAGGCCCCGCATCTTCCTCGGCTCTTCGGGAAAGCAGGAGAAGCTGCTGAACGCGCTGACGCGCGGGCTCGAGGACGTCGCGCACGTCGAGCCGTGGACGACCTCGTTCCACGCCGGCACGACCACCCTGGGCCGGCTGCTCGAGCTCACCCGCGAAGTCGACTTCGCCGCGCTCGCGTTCGCGCAGGACGACTGGACGAGCGCCGCGCCGCCAACCTCGCCTGCGGCCGCACCTGGTCTCGCGTCTCCGCGAGACAACGTCGTCTTCGAGGCCGGGCTCTTCGGGGGCGTGCTGGGCATGCGCCGGACCTTCATCCTCCATGCGCGCGGCGCAAAGCTTCCGACCGATCTCCTCGGACTGACCTCCGTGCGGTACGAATCGACGACGGCCGCCGAGATGCGAGTCGTGATCCAGAAGATCCGCGAGGCGATCGAGGGCCAGGGACGCGTCGCGCGCATCGAGGGCGACTGGTGGCAGTACTCCCTGACGGAGCCCAGTGTGCACCAGCCTTCTGCCGTGAGCCTCCTGCGGATCTCGCGAGATCGCGACGGTGTGCTGGAGCTCGCGGGCCGCTCCTGGCAGGAGGGCGGGACGCTCTCCGCTCGGTATTGGAGCGAGGCCGTGAAGGAGATGAAGGAGCCGCCGGGCGTCTTCTACTACTGGAAGGGAGAGCGGCCCCGCGATCCGAACGCGCCGCAGCTGGAGGGGACGGGAGAGATCCGCCTGGAGTCCGCAGACCGCGCCAATGGGTACTTCACGACGCGCGCGGAGGCGCGCCCGAAGGTGAACGCGCGGACGGCGGGCATCTACTGGCGCGCCGATCCGGAGGACATGGTCATCCTCGGCGGGCGTGACGAGCGACGCTGCCTGGATCTGCTCGCCGATCGACTGAGACACCAGAAGTCGCTCGCGAACACCTGAGCCGCTCAGTCGATCGGATCCAGCTCGACGCCTAGCACCTCCCAGTCGCCCGACAGGTCGCGAAGCACCGCCTCGCAGACGGCGGACTCGGACACGGCGCGGAGCGTCAAGGTGCGCGTGCGTGCAGAGGCCACGGCCTTCAAGCGAACCCGATAGAGCGACTGCTCCTCGACGAGGAGATCCGGGGAGATCAGGCGCGCCGCAACGGGTGCAGCCTGAACCGCGCTCGTGGCGGGCTGCAGCACCTCGATCGGCCGGCTGTCGCTCGGGGGCGGCAGAGCCCCGGGGCTCGTGAGCGCCAGGAAATCGGGACCCGCGGTCGCGAGCGCCAGCCCGGTGGCCCAGCCGCGACGGCCCGAAGAGGGCTGGTGGAACGGACGCCGGTGGCGCACGTCTCCCTCGACCGCGATCGGTCCGCTGCGGGGCGCGACGATCTCGACCTGCACGCGGGTGTGGAGCCGGAAGCACACCGGCGCCACGAAGCAGAGGCCTCCCGACGAGACGTCGAGCACGCGGGAGTGAGCGCGTCCGCGCCCGGCGCGGATGGTGCACGGAAGACGGCAGCGCGTCCTCGGCTGCGCGCTCTCGCGGCTCATGCGACGCCTCCCGGTCCGCCGTGTGGATCGGCGCCTCCACCCCAGGGCGTGTGAGCCAGCTCACCAGGTCGATCGCGAAGTCGCGGAGCGTCGTCGCTCAGCGCGGCTCCGACGCTTCCTTCGGCTTCGACAATTCCTTCAGTCGCTCGAGCGCCTCGGCATCCACGGCGCTCAGCGGCGCGTTCTCGCAGCGAGGATCGGTTCGCTGCAGGGCTCCACTCATGGCGCGAGTGAGGGGGATCGGCGCGCAGCCATGACTGTCCTCGCACACGAGATCCCACTCGGGACGAGCGGCGGCGTGACAACCGAAGCAGTTCCCGCCGAAACGATTGACGACGTCGACGAAGCCGCGCTTCCGGATCTGAGTCCCGTCCTTCGACACGTCGAGCTCGAAGAACTCCCAATCGTGCGTCGCCGCGTTGAACCCCCGGGCCCGCTTGACCATGGCCTCGCCGGGAACGAGCTGCACGACGGAGCCGGGTGGATACACGGCGCCCGTCGCAGAATTCGCCGCGGCCAAGGTCGCGTCGAGGTCGCCGAGCAGGTTGTCCACGTAGAAGTGGCGCACCGGCGTCATCTTTCGGATACACCGGAACGACGTCGCATCGATCACGACATCCGAGCCCGTCGTCGGATTCGCGCTGCGGACGGGACCTGCCTGCAGCAGGAATGCGGCGGCGCACGCGAGAGCGATGGCCGCCGTGAGGAGAAGCGGGCGTTTTGCGGTCTTCGTGGAGACGCCGTCGATGGAGTCCAGGGACATCCCGAGGTCCGCCGGGCTGGCCGCCGTGCGCGAGAATCCGCCGAAGGGGTCTCGGAGTCAAACGATCTCTGCGGCGCCCGGGAAGCATCCAGGAGACGACAGATATCGCATCCCGATCATCGACTCGGACGCCGCCCAGAGCCGGCTCCCGATCTCGACGTCCCTCGCCATCGGATTGACGCGGGCCCTTCCGGGCCTCCCTCCGATCTCCAGGAAGCCGGTCGGGCCGTAATACTCTCCGCCCTTCACATCCTCGGAGCTGGCCGCATGAACGATGGACATCGCGGCCTGCGCGGGGGTGGGGATCAGCCACGTCTCCAGCTTGCGGTTGAACCAGCGGCCGATCGGGTTCCGGGGATTCACGAGCGAGTGGTGCCGCCCGATGTCGGTCGCCGCGAACCCGGGATGAGCGCCGAGCGCGATGATGTGGCTGCCCCGCTGCCGGAGGCGTCGATCCAGCTCCAGGGTGAAGGTGACCAGGGCCAGCTTGCTCCGGGCGTAGGCCTTCCACTCGTTGTAGGACGTCTTCTCCCAGTTCAGGTCGTCCAGATCGAGCCGGGCGAAGCGATGCGCCAGGCTGCCGACGTTGACGATGCGCGCGGGCGCGTCGTCGGGAAAGAGCGGCAGCAGCGTGCCCGTCAGCTCGAAGGCTCCGAGGTAGTTGGTGACGAGCTGCAGCTCGTGGCCGACGTGATTGCGTGTCAGCGGCAAGGCGACCACACCGGCGTTGTGGATCAGGACGTCCAGCTCTCCGACCTGTTCCTCGAGCTGGCGGCCGAACTCGCGGATCGAGGCCGTGTCGGAGACGTCCAGCGGAAGGATCGTGACCTCGGCGGCGGGCAGCTCCGCCAGCAGATCGCTCCGCGCCCTTTTCGCCTTCTCCAGGTTGCGGCACGCCATCACGATGTGCGCACCCATTCGAGCGAGCTGCGAGGCGGTCTGGTAGCCCAGCCCCGCATTCGCTCCGGTGATCACGACGGTCCGCATCCGATGCCGGCTACCTGCTCGAGCGCCGCGCTCAGATGCGGTCGCTGACCCCGCGCACGAACAACGGCTCGATCGCGAGCGCTCGGGCGTCGGCGAGCATCTCGGCGTCGCTCGGCTCGGGACGCGGTTGGCTCGCGGCGGCGAGCACGGCGGGCAGCAAGGTCGCGTCGCTCGAGCTGTTCAGGAAGAGCTCCGGCCTTCGCAGCACCCAGCGCACCGCGCGACCCAGTGCGTGCTCGTCGCGGATCGGCTCGTACCAGCTGAAGCGGCGCTGCGGGTCCCCATCCGTCCAGCGCCGCCGCGCGATCGCCTTGATGGTCTGCACGGCGACACCGCGCTCGCGGCATCGCGCGAGCAGCGACTCGAAGTCCGCCGCGTAGTCGGTCGCCGCCATCAGGCTCGGGTTGTATGGCAGCAGGACCGAGTCGAAGTCGAAGCGCGCGAGCGACGCGAGATGCGCGGCCGCAGCGAGCGTGCCGTGGCCGGTCACGCCGATGAAGCGCGTCAGACCCTGGGCGCGCGCCTCGACCAGCGCCTCGAGGGCCCCGCCGGGACCGAGCGCGATCCGTTGCTCTTCGGGATCGACCAGGTTGTGCAGCTGGATCAGGTCGACGTGATCGACGCCCATGCGCTCGAGCGAGCGGTGCAGCTCGGCGCGCGCACCCGCGGCCGTTCGCTGTGCCGTCTTGGTCGCCAGGAAGAACCCCCTGCGATGGACGCGGAGCCACGGCGCGAGCCGCAGCTCGGAGTCGCCGTACATCGCCGCCGTATCGATGTGGTTGACGCCATGCTCGAGCAGGAGCTCGAGCACCTGGTCGGCGCGCGCCTGCTTCATGCCGCCGAGCGCCGCCGCGCCGAACAGGACGCGCGTGCTCCGGTGACCGGTCCGGCCGAAGGGAGTTCGCTCGATCACGCCTGGACGGATAGCGAGAACGTGCGCGCCTGGCGATCGTCGGACGTCGCTACGACGAGCTCGCATCCGGTCGGACCGGCATGATCGACGACGTGTCGAGAGAACCGGTCAGCGCACCGCCGCTGAAGCCCTGGTCGGTGTAGAGCACGGCGCCGGACACCGTGGCATTCAGCGGACTGTTGAGGAGCACGAGCGGCCATGCCTGCTCGTCGGGTGTCGCCATGCGGCCGAGCGACGGATACGGGAAGCGCTCGAAGAACTCCTCGCCCATCGCCGCGATCGTCGGAGTCATGAACGCCGTGCGAGTCGGGCACGGAGCGGTGCAATTGATCCGGATCCGCCGCTCGTTCCCCAGGCTCACGCAACGGTGCATCGCGTAGACGATCAGCATCTCCTTGGAAACGCTGTAGCCGTCCTTGATCTTCTCCGGGTGCGCCTCGCACCAGGCCCGCGCCTCGATCGGGTCCTCGATGGCAAGGAGCTCGAGGTTCGTCGCGAGGTTCGCCTGCCACATCATCCCGGCCTGAGAAGCGATGATGGCGATGCCGCCGCCGTCGGCGATGGCCGGCAAGGTCTGCTCGATCAACTGACGAGCGCCCACGTAGTTCACGAGCATGCAGGCGAGCGGCCCGAGGGTGTGAGAGATGCCGGCACAGCTGAAGTAGAAGTCGATCGAGCCGATCTCGCGCAGACGCGCAGCCGTCGCCGAGACGCGAGCGGGATCCGCGATGTCCGTCTCGTAGAACTCCGCGTGTGCCGCGGTCGGCTTGTGGACGTCGACCACGTGCACGCGCGCACCGAGCCGGTCGAGGACTCGCACCGTGGCGTCGCCCATTCCCGACGAGCCGCCCGTCACCACGGCTGTCTTCCGCCGATAGCCGAGACTGTCGAGGTCGCTCACGCGCATCGGTCCGTTCATTCGCGCCCGCTCGGCGCTTTTGATCTTTGATCCACTAGAATACTCTACCGGGCGGGCGTTCTGGAGGAAAAACGATGAACTCGGCTTCGCCCGCAACCGATCGAAAGCTGCTCATCGGCGGCCAGCTCGTCGGCGCATCGTCGGGAAGGACGTTCCCGGTCATCAATCCGGCGACCGAAGAGGTGATCGGCGTGGTGGCCGACGCCGACGCTTCCGACATGCAGCAGGCGATCGACGCTGCCCGCCACGCCTTCGAGGAAACCCGCTGGGCTTCGGATCGCGAGCTCCGCAAGCGGTGCCTTTCGCAGCTGCAGGCGGCGCTCGAGTCCGAACGGGAGCTCTACCGCGAGGAGCTGATCCTCGAGGTGGGCTGCCCACGCCAGATGACGTACGGCCCGCAGCTCGACATGCCCCTGAAGGGCGCGCTCCGCCACCCCATCCGGCTCATCGACGAGTTCCCGTGGGAGGAAGATCTGGGCCGAGCGGTCGGGATGACCGGTACCACCGACGAGCGAACCGTCTGGCGTGAGCCGGTCGGGGTCGTCGGCGCCATCACACCGTGGAATGTCCCTCTCGAGGTCACCCTCAACAAGCTGGGACAGGCGCTCGCGACGGGGAACACCGTCGTCCTGAAGCCGGCGCCGGACACTCCCTTCAACGCGACGCGCCTGGCTCGGCTGGCGGCGGGTACGGAGCTGCCGGCTGGCGTCCTGAACATCGTCACCTCCTCGGATCACCTGGTTGGCGAGGAGCTCACGTTGTCGCCCGACGTGGATCTGATCTCGTTCACAGGGTCCACCGCCGTGGGTCAGCGGATCATGGAAAAGGGCGCGGCGACGATGAAGCGCCTGTTCCTCGAGCTCGGCGGTAAATCGGCAACGATCGTCCTCGAAGACGCCGACTTCTCCACCGCGCTGCTCATCGGGATGGCGGCCTGCTACCACGGCGGGCAGGGATGCGCGACCCCGACGCGCATGCTGCTGCCGCGAACTCGCTACGACGAAGGAGTCGCGATCCTGAAGGCGTTGTACGAGAAGATCCCCTACGGCGACCCGCAACGCGCCGACGTGGTGATGGGGCCTCTCATCTCTGCAAAGCAACGCGCCCGGGTCCGAGGCTACATCGAAACGGGTCTACGCGAGGGGGCGACGGCCGCCGTCGGCGGCATCGAGCCTCCCGACGGTCTCCCCACCGGGTACTACGTGCGTCCGACGGTGTTCGTCGACGTCGATCCCGAGATGACGATCGCCCAGGAGGAGATCTTCGGGCCCGTGCTCGTCACCCTCCCGTACGAGGACGAAGACGACGCCGTGCGAATCGCCAACGGCACCCGATACGGGCTCGCCAGCTACGTCGTCTCCGGCTCGGACGAGCGAGCCAGGGCGCTCGCGCGGCGGATGCGAGCCGGGAACTGCTGCGTCAATGGAGGGTCGGCCTACGCACCCGACATTCCCTTCGGCGGCTACAAACACAGCGGTGTCGGACGCCAGAACGGCCGCGCTGGCTTCGAGCAATACCTGGAGACCAAGGCCGTGGCCTGGCCGCTGAGGTAGAGCATGTCCGCACCCCCGAGCCGGCGACGGCGCCACGTCGTCCGGACGAAGACCAGCGCCGCGGTCGTCGAATACGTGCTCGACGAGCTCTTCGAGGGCCGGCTCCAGTCGGGCGACCGGATCGACCTGGACGAGGTCTGCGAGGTGCTCGGTGTCAGCCGTCTGCCCGTCCGCGAGGCGATGGTGATTCTCGAGCGGGACGGCATCGTCTCGACGAAATACCACCGCGGCGTCTACGTGGAGCCCTTCGATGCGGAGTCGATCCTCGATGACTTCGAGATCATGGGGCTCCTGAGCGGGGTCGCGCTGCGCCGGCTCGCCGACAAGCGCACCCCGGAGACCCTCGCCGCCCTCGAGCACCTCGTCGACGAATTGCGTTCGGCGAACCCGCGAGATCAGAAGCACGTCTACGAGCTGGTGCAGCAGATCGTGGAGCTGGAGCACCGCGCGGGCGGCTCGCGCCGGCTGCGCGCCGAGCTGCGGGCCCACAGCGGATTCCTGCCCAAGGCCTTCGACATCATCACGGGCCGGCGTCATGCCGACACCGTGAAGGCACACGCCCTCGTTCTTCGCGCCATCGTCGCAGGCGACGGCGAGAAGGCAGCCCGGCACCGGCTCGAGGACTTCCGCGACGCAGGCCGACGAGTCGTGCGAGAGCTCGAGCGGCGCGGCGTCATCAGCGATTCGTGAACCCCAGCCAGATGTCGCGCTACCCGTCGGCCGACCAGCTCCTGACCGAGGCGAACGAGGCCACGGGCCTCGCAGACTTCGGGCCCGGTGACTTCCGCGAAGGCCTCGAGGTGCTGCTGCAGAGCCTCGAGCGCGACGGCGATCTGAGCCATTCGACCGATGCCGAGGTGATCGGTGCGTTCCGGAGACGCCTCGTCAACCGACTCGAGGTGGAGGCGTGGTACCGCGAGCACCCCGAGATCGCAGACCTCGCCGTGCGGGGACCGGTCGACGTCATCGGGCTGCCGCGCACGGGCACGACCGCCCTCGGCAACATGATGTCGCTCGATCCGCAGTTCCGTTGCCTGCGCGGATGGGAGCAGGCGAAGCCCTGCCCGCCTCCGACGCTCGCTGGCGAGCCGGACGACCCGCGGCGGCTGCAGTTCGTTCGACAGTACGAACAGATGCCGGCGCAGGTCCGCGCGATCCACATCCTCGAGGCCGACGCGACGATGGAGGACACCGAGGTGCTCGGGATGGCGTTCCACGGGCAGCAGTACACGCTGCCGGTGTTCAGCTACCACGCCTGGTGGCGCCGCGCCGATCTCACGTCCACCTATGCCTACCACCGGCGCGTCGTGAGGCTGCTCCAGTCGCGCCGCCCACCCGATCTGTGGCTCTTCAAGGCACCACATCACAAGTTCCACCTGGAAGCGATCGTCTCGGCCTATCCCGATGTGCGCTTCATCATGACCCACCGCGATCCCGCCAAGGTGGTGCCTTCCTATGTGAGCACCGTGTCGACCTTCTTTCCCGCAGCGGAAGGGCGGCGAGACATGCAGAGGCTCGGCAGGGAGGTGTCGGCGCATCTGCGCGCCGGCATGCAGAGCGCCATCGCCGCTCGGGCGCGCCTGGGCGAGCAGCGCTTCTTCGACGTGCACCACCGCGAGCTGGTTGCCGATCCCGTGGGCGTGCTGCGCCGCGTCTACGATTGGTCGAAGCTCGAGTGGCGGCCGTCGGTGGAGCGAGCCGTTCTCGACTGGCAGCAACGCAACGGGCCCGGCGCCCATGGTGCGCATCGCTACACGCCGGAGGAGTTCGGGCTGAGCAAGAGCCAGCTGCGTTCCGACTACGACTTCTACATCCGCCACTTCGGTGTGGCGGTCGAGGGCTGAACCCCGAACGAGAAGAGGCCACACGATGAGCGAATCCAGCACGCCGCGCCCGCTTCCGAGCTGGTCGGATCAGATGAAGGCGCTCGAAGGCGTCGGCGACAACCTGATCGCGAAGTGGCGCCCGCAGGGAGCGACCGAGGCCGAGCGGCAGGACATGTACAAGCTCGCGCTGTCGATCCTCGCGTGCGGGTACCTGTGCCACGTCTACACGGATGCGCGCCGTCCGGTGTTCATGCCGCTGTGGAACTACGCGTGCAACCAGGGCGGACCGGACCCCGACTACGTCTACTCCCAGGTGGAAGTCGACCCGAAGGGCGTCTATCGGATCTCGGGCTACCGCGGCACCTCGCGCTTCGTCGAGATCACCCAGCAGGCCGTCAAGCTGTTGGAGCCGTCGATGATGGACGGCGGCTATCGGCTCGACGTGACCCACGATCTCGACGAGCTCTCGCTCGGAGAAGACGGCTACTTCAGCACGGTGCTGAGCGCGGAGCGGCCTGCGGGCTACCGCGGCGACTGGTGGCGCCTCGATGCAAAGGCGCGCTCCCTGCTGATGCGACGCTGCTCGTGCGATTGGAATCGCGAGGTCGACGCGCGCGTGGCGATCCACCGCCTCGACGAGGGCGGCGCCGACATGTCGCCGCAGGAGATCGCGCGGCGCTTCTCCGAGATGGCGAGCTGGGTCCGTGGAATGATCGAGTTCGACATGAGGCTCGTCCGCTACTACCGCGAGCACCACGGGATCAACGTGCTGCTGCGCTCCACGAAGATCGACGAGATGGGCGGCCTGCCGAAGCAGGCGTACTACGACGGCATCTACGAGATCGACGACGGCGAAGCGCTGATCGTGGAAACGGCGCTGCCGAAGAAGTGCCGGTACTGGCAGATCCTCGTCGCCGACGACCGCTTCTCGACCGTCGACTGGGTGAACCGCCAGTCGAGCCTCAACGACGTGCAGGCGCGTGTCGACCGCGACGGCAAGCTGCGCGCGGTCGTGTCCCGACGCGATCCGGGTGTGCCCAACTGGCTCGACAAGGCCGACTTTCCCTGGGGCATCCTCCAGATGCGTTTCAACCACGCGAGCGACTTCCCCGAGGCGAGCGTCACCCGGGTGAAGCTGGCCGACGTGCGGAAGCACCTGCCGCAGGACACTCCGGTCGTCACACAAGGCGAACGCCAGGAGCAGCTTCGCATCCGGCGCGAGGGCGCGCTGCTGCGGCGAATCTGGTGAGCACCCGCAGCACATGACGACACCTCGACATGTCGGAACGGATTGGTTCGACCTGACCGGCCGCGTCGCCGTCGTCACCGGCGGTGGCACCGGGATCGGCGCCGCGACCGCGCACGTGCTCGCCGAGCACGGGGCCGACGTCGTCATCGCCGCGCGCACCGTCGAGGAGCTCGAGCGGACCGCTGCCTCCGTCGAAGTGGCCACCGCGA
>Ga0335082_10001709_pt1 | contig 23444 bp, 14 predicted proteins | sample Lox_Sample_41_FD_206718 | JGI IMG/M metagenome (GOLD analysis project Ga0335082, IMG submission 206718) | Soil microbial communities from Loxahatchee National Wildlife Refuge, Florida, United States - Lox_Sample_4.1 | ecosystem: Environmental > Terrestrial > Soil > Wetlands | place: USA...
CGGCCACCCGGGTGAGGGACCCGGTGAAGCTGTCGCTCCCCACCAGGCTGCCGCTGGTGACCTGGTAGGTGAGAGCCGGGTCGGTACTGCCGTACACCTTGCTCTTGGCATCGGCGGTGACGGTAAGCGGAGCCTTCTGGGCGTTCACGGACTCAGTCACTTGCGTCGCCGCATTATAACTGGCGTTTCCTGGTTGGTCGTATTTCACGGTACATGCGGTGGTACTGCTGGTCATGGTGAAGGTGGCACCGGAGTTCGTGCAGCCCCCTGCACTACTGTAGGTTATCGAACCGCCGGGTGCCGAAGCCGCTACCATAAAACTCGTTCCGTAGGCGGCGCTGGTGGGGGAATGGCCCGTTACCGCAATGGTCTGATTTGCCGCCGTGATGCTGAAGGAACTGCTCGTTGTCCCGATCAGTGAGCCGCTGCTGGCTGCCAGCGTGTAGCCGGAGCCAGCATTGTCAAGGGAGAGGTCATCGAACGTGGCGCCCCCCCCGACTGCAGCCCTGGAGACCGTTCCGCTCAGTGTTCCGCCTGCAGGGTTAGCGCCGATTGACAGGTCAATGGTATCGGAGCTGCCGGTCACCAGGTTGCCGTACTGGTCCTGGATCTCCACGGTCACCGCCGGAAAGATGGCCTGCAGCGCAGTCGCATTGGTTGGCTGGCCGGCAAATGCCAGCATGCTCGCGGCCCCGGCGCCGACCTTTATGCTGCCGCTGGTCGCCATGACCGTCCCGTCGGTGGCGGTAACCGTCTGGTCACCCGACGTCACCAGGGTGAACTGGTTCGCGAAGGTGTGGGAGCCGTTGTCCCCCCCCACAAAGGTGTAGCTCCCCGGCAGCACGATGCTGCCGCTCCCGTCCGTGCTCGAGAACGACACCGTCCCGGCGTAATTGGTGTCTATGTTGCCGTAGGGGTCCTGCGCCGTCATGGTGGCGGTGAAGGGGGTCCCCGCCGTGGCGGCGGCCGGAGCCGTGATGCTGAAGAGCGTGGCCGTGGCGGGAGTGATGTTGATGCTGCCACTGAACCCGGAGACGGCGGCGGTGACGGTGTCGGTCGCGGTGACCTTCTGCTTGCCCACCGTTTCCAGGGCGACTCCGTTGGTGAAAGTGTGCGTGCCGTTGTCGGATGCCTGGAAGGTGAAGTCGGCAGGCAGGGTAATCCCGGCATGACCGTCCGTAGTGGTAAAGTGCACGCTCCCCGTGTAGCCGGTCGCCACGTTGTTGAACCGGTCCTTTGCCGTGACGCTGATGTCGAACAGCGCGCCCGCCATGCTGCCGGTCGGCGCCGTTACGGTGAAGGCCGCGGCAGCGTCCGGGGTTACCGTGATGCTGTTAGTTGTGCCATACTTCGCATTGCTGGTATCGGTGGCGGTGATGGTCTGGCTGCCGGCGGTCTTCAGCACCACGCCGGTGAAGGTCTTGACCCCGTTCTCCGCCCCGGTAAAGGTGTAGTCGGCCGGCAGGTCCGCCAATCCGTCGGTGCTGGTGAAATGCACCGTCCCGGTGTAGCCGACAATGGCGTTGTTCGCTGCATCCTGGGCGGTCACCGTAATGCCGAGCGGAGTCCCTGCCGTCTGCGGGCTGCTCACGGGGGCAACGACGAAGTGATCCAGGGCCCCGGCATTCACCGTAATGATCTGGGTTACCTGCGAGGCGGCGGCGATGTTGCCGTTACCCCCCTGGTCCGCAGCGATAGTGCAGGTGCCGACCCCCGTGCCGCTGACCGTGGCGCCGTTCACGGTGCAGATCAGCGGGGTCAGGGTGCTGAAGGAGACCGTAAGGCCCGAGGTCGCCGTAGCGCTCGCAGTGGTGGCGCCGCCGTAACTGAGCGTGGCCGGGGTGAAGGTGATCGCGCCGATGGACTGGGAGGCCGGGGTGATGGTCAGATTCGCGCCGGCGTACGTCAAACTGTAGTTGCCGCTGAGGGCGAGGCTCCCCTGCTGGATCCCGTAATTCCCGACGTTCTCGCCGGTGAGGCGGGTGAGGGCCCCGGTGAAGCTGTCGCTCCCCGCCAGGCTGCCGCTCGTTACCTGGTAGGTGAGAGTCGGGTCGGTACTGCCGAAGACCTTGCTCTTGGCATCGGCGGTGACGGCCACGGGCCGGGCGGTGACGCTGAGGTTCGCCCCGACGTAGGTGAGCGTGTAGTTGCCGCCGGCAGTGAGGCTTCCCTGCAGGATCGCGTAGCTTCCGACGTTCTCGCCGGCCACCCGGGTGAGGGACCCGGTGAAGCTGTCGCTCCCCACCAGGCTGCCGCTGGTGACCTGGTAGGTGAGAGCCGGGTCGGTACTGCCGTACACCTTGCTCTTGGCATCGGCGGTGACGGTAAGGGGCTGAGCGTTAATCACGCCAGTGGTATCGTTTACAAAGGAAATTGCATAGTTGTTGCTACCGTTGCCGTCTGAAACCGTGCCGGTCGGGATCAGGGTCTTGCCGATTCCAGCGTTCCTGGTGTCGTAACTTTCGGTGAAGGTGGCCGTGTCGCCAGATGCCAGGCTGCCAGAGGTGACGGTCGGTACGGCCGCTGCCGACGTGGTGCCGTCATAGCCCTTGCTGTTGGCTGCCGCGGTGACGGTGATGGCCCGCGCCGAGATGACGCCGGTAGTATTGTTCACGAAGGAAACTGCATAGTTGTTGCCGCCGCTCCCGTCGCTGACGGTCCCGGAAGGGATGAGGGTCTTGCCGGTCCCCGCATGCTTGGTATCATAGCTCTCCGTGAAATTGGCAGTGTCTGTCCCCTGGAGGGCGCCGGAGGTAATAGTCGGTATGGTCGACGCCGAGGTAGTGCCATCATACCCCTTGCTGTTGGTCGCCGCGGTGACGGTCAGGGCCCGCTTGTTTACCGTCACATCCACTGAACCGGTTACCGTGTTGTAGCTGGCAGTGTCCGTTGGGGTGAAGGTCACTGATGCTGTATAGGTCCCCGCGTTCGGAACGGTGGACGGGGTGGTAAAGGCAAACGTGCCAGACACCGATGCCGTTCCACCTGAAAGGGTTGACGCCGAGAGCGCCTGACCGTAAGTAATCGCGCTTGCGCTCCCCCAACTGGATACGGTCGGAGTGATTTTGGTGAAATTGAGAGACGCAACGGCAATCGCCGAGAAAGACCCCGCTCCCGTCCAGGTTACCGTACTTCCAGCCACGTAGCTTCCGGCATCGGGGTTCGAGGCATCCGCTACCGTTGTCGAATGGTCGCTTGCCCACGTATCCAGATAGCCCGTGAAACCAGAGACGTTGGCAACGGCGGTTTTCGTGTTCCCTCCGGAAACCATGTAGACCGTCATGGACTTCGCGCCATAACTTACTGCCGTGCCGAAGGCAACGGTGAGCGCGGCCGAGTTGTTGGCAGCAAAACTTCCAGCGGATACCGGCGTCGCCTGGTCGACGTACTGGTAGGTGCCGGCATTGATATGGACGCCGGTAATGGTGCTCGACGACATCGTAACGCTCAGGTAAACAGTGTGGGTCCCCGCCGAGACCTGGCTGTCCGTAAGATACCCCAGGTAGCACTGCTCCCGCTGAGAGACGGAGGAACGGGTAATTTGATTGAAGGAGGTTCCCGAAGAGCCATCAAGCTTGACGGTGATTGACGATATAGTGGTGGCAGCCGCTGTTTCCAGACACACGCCAACCATCGTCAGGGCGTTAGTCCCCGCGGTCTTGGTGAAGGTGTTCGAGGTGGTGGTCGTATAGGAAATTTTTGCCGGATTCGTTCCGCTCAGCAGGTTCACCCAGGAATTGAGAATGGTCACACTCGGGACCGTCTTAAAGGTCGCAATGGCGCCTGCCCATTGAGCCGACGTATCGAGCGTGCCGCCCGACGAGGCAGTGCCGGCATTCCCGACCTTTTTCTCCAGCAGGTAGACCTTGGCGTTATTGGCAGCGCCACTGGTGGAAGCCGCGTTGGCTACGTTGGCAAAGGATCCGGTAACGGCGCTCAGCGTACGACTGCTGTTGATAACACCAATGGCACCGATGAGCAATTCGAAGGGTTGGGTGGTCGCCGAGGTTGTACCCGTGAGAGGAGACGCGTCGTTGCCGGTTGTTGAAGCGAACTGATCGAGAGGACTGGCGGTCAGCACCCCGCTGTACTCGGAAACGATGGCGGCAGCGCGGAGCGAGGCGGCCAGATTGATGGTCACGGTGGTGCCGGCCCCAGAAACGTTCGGGGCGTACCAGATTTCCGTGGTAATGCCGTTGCTATTGGTCGACTGTGCGGCAAATGTCCATGCTGCCCCCGTCTGGGTGACCGAAGAGACTCTGTTGGCGGCCGAACCGCGGGTAGAAATGACGGCAATCAGTGTGTTGCCGTTGGTCGGGACGGGAACCGTCACGGTGAAGGAAGTAGTTGCCGATGAGCCTGTACTCCCGGTGGAGGTGTTTACCCGTGCGGCCGCCTCGTAGGGGGTGGTTACCACTCCACTCCCCCCCCCTGTTGCAGCGCCGACAGGTTCAACCGGAGTCGTATCCTTATCGGCCAGTGCCTTAGCCATGTTGACCCGGCCGTAACCATACTTCTGTTGATATGCCGGATCGCCGGGGTTGGCGGCTACGTCGGCTCCACGGGCCAGTCTTCCGAGAATCACATCATTGGTCAGGGTAGTGTCTGTGGCCTTCATGAAGGCCGCCACCCCCGCGACAATGGCCGACGACGCCGATGTGCCGCTAATGTAAACATAGCTGTTCTTCAAGTCCGTCGTATAGATATTGGTTCCAGGTGCCGCAAGAAAAGTGTCAACACCATAGTTGCTCGTTGAGGCCAGGAGGTCGTTCTCGTCTGTAGCCGAGATGCCGATAACTCCCCGGTCGCCAGCCGGGAAAGTCGGGGTCATCGCCGCCGCGTTCCCCGTGGCCGCGACAAGGATCACTCCCTTGCCCCAAGCATAATCGATGGCATCCTGTAGGTTCTGGCTAAAATCAGTATTGCTGAATGCCATCAGGATCACATCGGCCCCGTGGTCGGCGGCCCAGACGATCCCCTGGATAATGTCGCTGTCCATCCCAGTGCCGTCGGCACCGAGGACGGTCACCGGCATGATGGTCACCCCCTGGAAGGCGATGCCGGCCATCCCGGCCTGGTTGCCGGTCACCGCTGCAACGATCCCGGCCATCTGTGTACCGTGCCCTGAGGAGTCCGTCAAACCGGTTGAACCGTCGAGGATCGAGGCGCCGGCGACAACGTTAGCCGCAAGGTCAGAATGACTGGCATCGATCCCGGTATCGAGGATGGCCACCCGGGCGGTCCCGCTCGGTGCGACAGATCCGTAGACCTGATCCCACCCGATCTGGGGGAGTGCCCATTGAACCCCCACATCCGCGTCGTTTGAGAACCCTTCCGCCTTCCGCGTTTTGTTCACCTCGACGCTTTCTACTTGAGGATCGGACTGATAATCACTGATCACCAAAGGGATGTCGTCGGTCGGCACCTTGATGACATGTAACCGTAAGGCCGGTATCGTTGACTGCTCCGTGCCTCCGTCCCGTGCGATCACCGCCGCCTGCTGCTCCGGAGTGAGCCCCTGGACCAGCTTCACGACGATAGTGGTGGTGTCGGATTGGCTGGCTGCAACCGCGACGGAACTGAAGACGCCGGTTGCGATCATGACCACCCACAAGAGTACGATCGACACGATTTTATTCATGGCTCCCTCCTTTACCCACGTTCGACCAAATAGACGATGCCGAATTAACGCTGAACCCGGAATATGAAAATCTCCACATACCCCATCACTCGTTGCCGGTTTTATTTCTCTCTTACCCTGCATTGTCAAAAAGCTGTCATATGCTCGGCACTACCGATTCACCCCTGGTTGAGTCCCCCCGAGGAGGGAGAACAAAAAATGCCCTTCTCCGTATTCAGGAAAAGGGCACTTTCCAGCCATGGGTGGTTCTGGCAGTTAAATGCTCTCTTCGGCGGCCCAGCCATCCGCGAGAAGCGGATCTGTGACTCTGCGTCCCCGAATTGCTCCGGGTTTGCTCTTGTCGGAGAGATTGCAGTTAAATTTAAATTTTTACATTAATACAGGTTTTACATATTGGCACACCGGTCAACCGACTTCAATCGCGTGAAATAGGTATTTTACGTCATTCATCGATCAGTTTTTTTTGCAAAGCTTCGTATATGGCCTGAGAGCGGGAGTTGACATGGAGTTTGGTATAAATTTTCTTGAGGTGGGCATTCACGGTGTGATAGCTGATGTGCAACTTCTCGGCTATTTCCATGAAACTCAACCCCCGATACAGCAAATTCAGAATTTCTATTTCCCGGTCCGAAAGCGGTGAAATCACTTCCTTCAAATCCTCATGGGCCAGTGGGCGCCTGAATTCCTGGAGCACTTTCCTCGCGATCGAAGGAGACATGGGCGATCCACCGCTGATTATTTCTTCAATGGCACTGATGATCAGCGACGGCCTGGCGCTTTTCAGAATATAGCCGGAGGCTCCCGCCTTCAGGGCCGAAAATACCTTTTCGTCTTCCTCCGATCCCGTGAAAACAAGGATTTCCACTCCCGGAGAGGCGTTCTTTATCGCCGTGACGGCCGAATCATACGATAGCCCCGGAAGGCACAGATCGAGGATTACCAAGTCAACACAGTGTTGCTCCATGTAAGCCAGTGCCTCTTCCGCACTCTCCACGGCGGCAATAACCTTTTCGTTGGACTCGCCGCTCAGCAGCGCAACGAGCCTGTAACGTGTAGATTCACTGTCCTCAACAATGAGAATGTTCATTGTGCGTCTGCATGCCTTCTGAACGGATGCTGCTGGATAAGCCCACTCCGTTCCCTAAAACTAGGTATTTCCACAAAGAGTAGCGATAAAACGAAGCCTTTGTCATAATTTTGACATAAGAGATGCCTTGCAGGCCGAGTCGCGGCAATCCCGGGAGAGCGGAAACCGCTGGCACCCGGCACGTTTGCCGCCGACAGCCTGGTACGCTTGTTTTTCTATGGCTTCATCCATAGTCACCAGCCAGATGGCTCGATGTGGAATGCGCATACAGGAATGGGAGATCATTGGCAATGAGCCGAAGATTGGTGACCGGCCCGGAGTGACGGCCCAGGTATTGCCGCCCGCGTCACCCCATCCTCTTTTCATGTGCCTTGCCATGCAGAACATTGTTACAAACATGGTGCCAAACCTATTTAATTAGCCATTACAAACAGTTATCGCCATCAACCTGCCGGGGCACAAAAACAGTTGTACCAATCAGGGGCACACATGCCAAACATTTGACATGGCAAAGCATTTCATGCAGCTCCCCGGTAGCCGTGCACAGTATCGACGTGCAGCACCGTGCTGTTATTAGCCATATTTTATTATATTTATTTATCAATATGGGGAAACGGCGTTACGTTTGGAGGAAAGCTGTCTGACAAAAACCACACCGTAGAAGTCTGCACAGCAATGGAGGGCCAAGCCTGCATGCACCCGTGGGGTTAAAATATTCGTGCGGAGGGAAGAGAAGGGAACGAAATGGTAAGAAGACCTGACTTACAACATTATAAGACCGAAAGGAAATTTCGAATACCCGCATCTGCTGCGGCACGACTGCGAGGAAGAAAACCGGTGCAGTACGCAGACGGCCAGAGACCATGCTGAATAGTCCCATTGAGAATCCGGAGGCAGCACGTTCGCCCAGGATGACCTTCGCACTATGGTCGTTGCGGCCAGGGGCGGCTCAGGCAAGAGCGCCATAGATTCCCTGCGGTGTCGCCTCTACGACAACAACCCTGATCCCCAGCGCTTCCTCCAGCTCGCCTACCGTCAGGTCATCGAGAAACACTCCTGCCCCTTCCTTGAGCATCACGTCGGGGATGAGCACCACATCCCCCAGCTCTCTCCCCCGCAATGCTTCAACAATGTCCCGCCCTGCTACGAGTCCCGTTACGGTGACGCTGTTCCCGAAGAGAAGGTTCTTCACCGGCACGGGAGTGAACCGGACGCCGGTCTTCTCCTGAAGGGCACGGAGGAAATCAACCAGGTACGGGTACGGGGACTCGCCGGTCACCACGATAACGGTGCATCGAGTACGGGGGGTTGCACGGGCGAGGACTTCGCGAGCCTCCTCCAGGAAGAGCGGGATCATGCCGACACCGTTTTCCAGCTGGGGGAGGTCGCCGTACCCGTCGAGGTGCGGAAACGGAAGGTCCGCCTTGAGGTAGAACTCGTCGGCAAGGAAGAGGAACGGCCCGCCGAGGCGCTCCGCCAGGGAGCGCTGCCGGGGCTGCCAGAAGGCGACAAATTTTGCCGCGTAGTCATCCGTGACGGGCTGCAGGAGGGGGAGCCCCCGGCGATGGCTGGTAAGGCCTACGGGAACCACCGCCAGGGAAGCAATCCAGGGAGAGAGGGATGCCAGATCGTCCACGGTCCCTTCGAGGATGGCGCCGTCGTTGATCCCCGGGCAGAGAACCACCTGGGCATGCATGGTGATGCGGGCCGCGGCCAGTTCTCCAAGGATTTCCAGGACAGGAATGTTTTCCCGCTTGCCCAGCATCTTTTCCCGCACAGCGGGGTCCGTGGCATGCACGGAAACATAGAGGGGGGAGAGACGCTGTTCCTTGATGCGGGACAGGTCGGCAGCATCGATATTGGCGAGGGTGATGTAATTGCCGTAGAGAAAGGAGAGGCGGTAATCCTCATCCTTTACGTAGAGGGGGGAGCGGAGACCCCGCGGGAGTTGGTGAACGAAGCAGAAGATGCACTTGTTGCCGCACTGTGCGGGGACTGGCGGGGCGAACACCAGGCCGAGGGGTTCTCCGCCTTCCTTCTCAACCTCCAACTCCCAGTGTTCGCCGTCGGGCTTGGCGATCTCCAGGAGCACTTCGTGATCGGCGACATGGAACTGGTAATCGATGATGTCGCGCACGATATGGCCGTTAATGGCAATGAGGCAGTCGCCGGGTTCGATCTCCAGTTCCTCGGCAATACTCCCTGCCTGGACTTTTTCGATGATCAGTCCGGTCATTACGCCGCCGTGCGGGATGCCTCCACCCCGACCCGAGAAGGGAGGTCATTCTGCGGCCCACCGGCGAAGGGGCGCGTATCGCGCCCCTCGCACCTGCAGTCCGACAAATATGTTGGTGAGGACATGGGGATGCTACTGATGGAGATGGAAGGAACCATCGGCAGAGGTAATGGTGACGATGGCATGCTTATAGATAAGGATATCGCCGTGGACTTCCATGAGGACGGAAAAATTATCAAAGGACTTGATGAATCCCTCCAACTTTTCACCGCACATGAGTTGCACAACGACCTTGACCCTCTCCTTCCGTGACTGATTCAGATACTGGTCCTGAATGTTGAAGGGTGCCTTTGCCATATGCCTCTCCTTTACGCAAAAAATTCAATTACATGACTCCAAATACTAGCAAAACTTTCAGGATAATCAAGCCATTTTATTTCAGGGTCGCGGCCGAACCACGTGATCTGGCGCTTCGCATACCGGCGGCTGTCCCTTTTGATGAGGGTGACGGCTTCATCGAGGCCGCAACGACCCGCCAGGTACGAACAGATTTCCTTGTAGCCGATGGAGCGCAGCGACTTCATGTCGGCAGCATACCCGGCGGCAAGAAGCCTTCGCACCTCGTCCACCAGACCGGCGGCCATCATCTCCCCGACCCGCCGGTCGATGCGCCGGTAGAGCTCCTCTCGCTCGACTCTCAGGCCGATCTTGAGGGTCAGGTAGGGTACATCGGGAAACCCGTGCTCCTCCTGAAACGATGTCAGGGCACGGCCGCTCTGCCGGTAGACTTCCAGTGCCCGGATGAGCCGCTTCCGGTCGTTGACGTGGAGCCGTCGCGCCGCCACCGGGTCGACGTCGGCAAGGAGGCGCACCAGTTCTTCGTTTCCCTTTTCCTCGGCAAGGGCCGCCAACTCCTCCCTGCAGGCTTCATCACCGCCGGGGGATGGGGCCAGCCCCTGGAGAAGGGCCCGGATATAGAGTCCCGTACCTCCCACGACAATCGCTTTCCTGCCGCGTCCTTCGATGTCGGCAATGGCCCTGGCGGCCTCGCGGCGGAAATCGGCGGCGGAGAAGTTCGCATCGGGAGAAACAATGTCGATGAGGTGGTGGGGAACACGCCGGCGCATTTCCGGGGAAGGTTTGGCCGTGCCGATGTCCATACCCAGATACACCTGCATGGAATCTGCATTGATGATTTCCGCAGAAATACGCTCGGCCAGGCGCACCGCCAGGTCGGTCTTGCCGGCGGCGGTCGGACCGAGGATCACCACTACCCGCGGCTTCTGGCGCTGCACAGTCTCCATTCCCCCGCTCACTGCCTCTTGAACATCCGCTCGACTTCGCCGAGGGTGATTTTCCGGCTGACCGGCCTGCCATGGGGACAACTGCCGGAGAAGTCGGTCTTGTCCATTTGCCCGAAGAGGGCAGAAATTTCCTGTGCATCGAGGGCGCGGCTTCCCCGCACCACGCTATGGCAGGCGATCCGGGCAAGTATTTCGTCGCGGGCCTCGGAGAAGGTCCTGCTCTTGCCAAGGCCCTCCAGGTCTTCCAGCACATCCCTCAGGACACGGAGGTGATCGGAGCCGGCCAACAGCCGGGGTATGGCCTTCACCAGCCACGTGGTGCCGCCGAACTCCTCGGTTTCATAACCGAGCCGGCTGATGGCCTGGTGGTTCTCCCGCATGGCCACCGCTTCGGGAAACGAGAGTTCGATCGTCTCGGGGAACAGGAGCCCCTGCGCTTCCACACCTTCCAGCTCATACTGGTTCCTGAGCCCTTCGAACGCCACCCGCTCGTGGGCGGCGTGCTGGTCGATGAGCACCAGGTCGCACCCTTCCTGGCAGATGATATATGCGGAATTGAACTGACCGATGACCGTCAGAGAGGAGAAGTAGCCGGCCGGGACGGATTCTTCGTTTCGGGTTTCGAGTTTCGGGTTTCGGGTTTCGGGTTCTGCAGTCCGCGTTTCGAGTCCCGGTCCTCCATAGCCGGTCCCCACTCTCCGGTTCCCGAGTCCCGAATCCCTTGCCCCCACGGGCAGGGTCTGCTGCCGAGACGATGCGGGCCGGTATGCGGCGAGTGCCTCCCGGACCCCGGCCAACCGTTCCTCGGTGGCTGCAGCGGCGGGCGAGGAGAAGGCCGGCGCCTCCGGGTTCCGGGAGGCACGGAGCCATGGAGTCGTGGCGAGGAGGACCGTGACGGCCCCCTGAATAATGTCATGCACCCTCCCCTGGTCGCGGAAGCGGACCTCGTGTTTTGTGGGGTGCACGTTGACGTCAACCTCGGCGGGGTCGAGGTCGATGAAGAGCACCACCACCGGGTAGCGCCCCCGTTCGAGAACAGTGCGGTAGGCGCCGAGAAGGGCGTGCTGAACCACCTTGTCCCGTATGAAACGGCCATTGACATAGGTATAGAGGTGGGATGCGGCCGATCTGCTGGCATCGGGTCCGGCAACGAGCCCGCTGACCCGCACCCCGCCCTCCTCGGAATCCACCGGATACAGTCCCCCCGCGAGATTGCTGCCGAAAAGGAGTGCGACCCGATCAGCCAACTCCCCCTGATGCACGCGGAACACCGTCCTGCCGTCGTTGATGTACGTAAAGCGGATTCCCGGCCGGGAAAGGGCGAGCCTCGTCAGGAATTCCCCCACATGCCCCCCCTCGGTTTCGTTGCTCCGCAGGAACTTCAGACGCGCCGGGGTATTGAAAAAAAGGTTCCGAACGGCAATTACCGTCCCTTCGGCCATGCCGCACGCCTTCACCTCCCTGATCTTACCCCCCTCGGCGTAAATCTCGGTCCCCTCGATCCTGCCCCGCTCCCGGGTCGCAACGGAAAATCGTGAGACCGAGGCAATGGCCGGCAAAGCTTCGCCCCTGAACCCGAGTGTGGCAATGCCCAGCAGGTCGTTTTCACCGGAGATCTTGCTGGTGGCATGACGTTCGAGGGCCAGCAAGGCATCCTCCCGTCCCATGCCGCACCCGTCGTCGCTCACCCTGATGAGCCGTTTCCCTCCCCCTTCTATCTCCACCACGATATCGGTGCTTCCTGCATCAAGAGAGTTCTCGACCAGCTCCTTCACCACCGATGAGGGACGTTCGACCACCTCGCCTGCGGCAATCTTGTTGGTCAGAATTTCGGGTAGGATTCTGATTCGTGGGGACACGGGAGACCTCATACGATGAATAGAAAGAGTAGGATACTCCACTAAGGGTTTCCTTGTAAAGAGACCCGGAGAGGCAGTTCGTAAAATTTATTCGCTCACGGGCAACAACTGCCTAGAATACGTGTTGAACTTAGAGATACGTTGATATATGATAACAGAAAAGCGCATTCTGGAGAAAACATTGGTTAGACCTTTAGCTGCTTCCATATGTGCCGTTTTCCTATTGGCTTCCTCTTCTCATGTGCCCAAACGGCGCATCAAGCCACTGGCAAGGCCCCAGACAGTCCATACGCAGGGATCTTTTCCATAACACCCCCGCAGGAGTCTTTTTCGACGGAGCAAACTCCTTTACTGCAGCCCTTCGCCTCGGACAAAAGCCGTTATGACGTCAAGGACAAGAAAGCCTGCGAAACCTTTGGGTTCGAGGCGACTCTCACCTTAGCGTGTCAAGTCGGAGCAACAAGCGTCGCGTCAGGAACCTCCGGTACACTGGAGCAGTTGTGCGATCAAGGCCCTTCCCCCATACGGAAGCAAGGTACCCGATGAAGACGGGAAAAACACACAGACCGGATTAAATCCGGCAGACCCTTTGAGGAGCTACGACATGAAGAATTATGGTAAACAACTAACCGCCATCTTGAGCGCTGCAACCCTTGCGATTGCTTTAGGCGGGTGCGCCGGCCCGGCCACGACAACGAGGGGACCTGAGACAAGACCGTCTCCGGCCATCCTGAGCGGGAAGGTTGTGGAAACCATGGACGCTGGCGGTTACACGTACGTCTGCCTGGAAAAGGACGGGAAGAAGACATGGGTAGCGGCCCCGGCCATGAAAGTTGTCGTCGGCGACGAACTGCAAATGCTTCCAGGACAGGAAATGCCGAACTTTACCAGCAGCACCCTCAACCGAACCTTTGATTCCATCATCTTTTCCGGCGGTCCGGTCAGGGGAGGGACAGCACCAGCGAACACATCCCCGCCTGCAAAAGAAGAACCTCTGCAACCGCCGGTATTGGCAGGGAAAGTGGTCGAAGTCTTAGACGCGGGAAGGTACACCTACATAAATATCGAAAAGGACGGCAAGCACGGCTGGTCTGCAGTCCCGCACACGCCGGTGAAGGTCGGGGATGAAATCGAGGTCCTTCCCGGAACGGAAATGGGAAGATTCACCAGCAACTTCCTCCACAGGACCTTTGAAAACATCTATTTTTCCGCCGGAGTAAAGGGTGTTGACCCCACGGTGCCCAATCAACCTGCTCCCAATCAACCTGCTACATCGTCACCGACCATGCCTCTGGGTCACCCGTCGCTTTCCGGCAACGCCCCCCCCCACGCTCCGGCTGAAATGCAGCAGGCTGCCTCAGGCACCGTGCTGTCCGGGAAAGTGGTGGAAACCATGGATGCCGGCGGCTATACCTATGTCTGTCTGGACAAAGAGGGGAAGAAGACCTGGGCGGCGGTGCCGACGACAAAGATCAAGGTGGGAGACGAGATTGAGCTCGCCCCGGGGCCTGAAATGAAGCAGTTCTCAAGCAAAACCTTGAACCGGACTTTCGAAAGTATAATCTTTTCATCAGGGCTTGTTACCAAGAAATAATTCCCGGTAACAATTTCAAGAACAAAGGCAAGGATGACACATACCTTGCCTTTAAAAGGGAGACAATTTAGCCACTTATCGCTCTGCTGATGCAGATTTTCCTCAATATTCCGCTGAGCCAGATTTCAAATACTTCTTGAGTTCGATTGCCGTGGCGTCTTCTGATGAGATGTTATGGGATGAAAAACTTCCAGAAGGTCAGATAGTTACTTGGACGTGTTGCACACCCTGAAGAGGGAGTTGAGAAATGTTGCTACAAGCGGTGGTTTGGATGAACCTTGCCCTGATTTTCTACTCCTGGGCAGTTTTCAGCGGAAGAAAACAGGGGCTACACCGAAAGCATCTGATCATTTTCGGCATTGGTCTCCTGTGCGACTACCTGGGCACCCACCAGATGAACCTGTTCGCCCGGGCCTACGGCAAGGCCCCCGAATGGCACAACATCACCGGCATCGCTTCCCTGGGAGGAATGGCGTTCCACTTCCTGCTGGCTCTGATTGCCTCTCTCACCCACAAGGCGGAAGCGGTCAACCGGGTGTTTCATCGGGTCAGCCTCAGCATCTACAGCTGCTGGCTGGCCGCATTCTTTAGCGGGGCGATTTCGGGGATGATACGGATGAGGTCTTGAGTCGATGTCTTCAGGAATGAATAACTGGAAACAACAACAGCCGGAGGGAATCCTCCGGCTGTTGTTGTTTCCAATTGAAAGCTCGCTGGATAAGATGGATCAACATAACGACTAATTTTTGCAGGCTACATGGTTCTCTAACGCCCTACGAATGAATGGAGAAGTGCGTCGGCATCCCGGAACCGTCGAAGTCGAAGTGGTCGCCATGATCCCGCATCATGTGCTGGAATGCACTCAGCATGTACCTGCGCTTAAAGCAGTCGTCGAGGTCGACGATCTCCTGGACTTTGTTGCTGTAGAACTTCATGTAACACGTGCCGAGCGCCTGGGTTATTTCGTCCATCGTCATTTCATACGGTTCGACAATCGGCGTCACCAGATTGTACTTGGAGTAATCCCATACCCGGATCCGGTCCTTCATCTCGTTGAATATCGGCGTGAACGGCATGGGGGTGACCACGGGAAACACGGCGATATCCGGGTTGAGATACTTGGCGGATTCGATGGTATTTTCAATGGAGTCCCACGTTTCGTTGGGGAAGCCGATCATGAACGACGCTTCCGTAATGATTTCCGCCTCGCGCAGGAGATCAAGCGCCTTCTTGTTCATCTCGAAGTCAGTCCCCTTGTTCAGGCTGTTCAGGGTATCCTTATCGGCGCTCTCCGCGCCGAGGTAGACATGGATAATCCCCGCTTCTCGGTATTTGTGCAGGATATCCGCATCTCGGATGATGTCCTCCACCCGGGTTTCTATCAAGAGGTAGACCCCCAGCTTTTTTTCGATTAGGAGGTCGAGGAGCAGTTCCCACCGGTCGCGGTGCTTGGTTGGATAGGCGTCGATCAGGGTGAAGAAACCGATATTGTAGGTCTTCACCAGATGCTCCATCTCAACTATGACGTTTTCAGGTTTCCGGCAGCGCCAATCTTCGCGCCAGAACATCCGCTGGCTGCAGAAGGCGCACCCCATGTCGCACCCGCGGGAAGTGAGAATGGAGGCCATCCGGCCGCACGGCTCCACCTGGTACTGATAGTCATCCCAGTCAAGCAGATGCCAGGCCGGCTTCAAAGAATCGAGTTCAACTATGTGGGGCTGCTTCTCATTGGCGACAACCGTATCCCCTTCCAGATAGGCGACCCCCTTGACACTCCTCCCCTTCCCCTCCGGGATCGCAGCCAGCAACTGTTTCAGTGTCTGTTCCGGCTCTCCCATCAGGATATAATCGACGTTAGTCCTGTTCTCCCCGAGGGTTTCCAGAATTTCCTGGTACATGAAAGTGGGGTGAGGCCCGCCCAGGAGCGTCACGATCTTCGGGTTGATCCCCTTCGCGATATCGAGGATCCTCAGAGCATCGGGGACCGTGGCGGTGCTGATGGCGCCGGTCACAGGGAGATAGTCCAGCGTCATGACGTAATCGGGATGATACCGTTCGATTTCCTCCCTAATATGCTCGAATGAATGGCGCTTGTTCATGGCATCGTATATCTTGGCCTCGTTCCCTGCTTCGAGGGCGGCTCCCGCGAGATAGGCCAGATGCAGCGGGGGCCAGGTGCCAACGACCTGCACCCCCCAGCAGTGATAGGGCGCTGTTACAAAGAGTATCTTGCTCATCCGTCTCTCCCGTTCCTGAATGGTGGCCGGTCTAGCCCCGATAAATTCCGGAGCGAGCTCCGACTCTCTACTCTGACGTAACTTAGCAGAACAACGTAAAGGGGGAATAATGGTCGTGTAAAGATTTGGTAAAGAAGCAGGTTTATCGTTGGACGTCATCTCTCGCGGGCGATCCCGGCAAGGTAAACCACACGCGTGTTCCGCTCCCGTCGCTTTCGGCACCCACCGAGCCGCCATGGGCCTCGATCAGCTCCTTGACGATTGACAGGCCGATCCCCGCCCCACCTGCATCCCGGGAGCGCGAACGGTCCGCCCGGAAGAAACGTTCGAACAAATACGGAATGTCATTTGCCGCAATTGTGGCACTGCTGTTGGCAAAGATGGTCGTGATGCCGTTTGCGTCCCGCCGGGCTGAAATCGTGACGGTCCCTCCGCGCGGGGTGTACTTCCAGGCGTTATCGGCCAGATTGCGGATCGCCTGCAGCAGCTTATCGCGATCCGCCGTCACGGCATCGCTGTCCGGATCGAGATGCCATCGCACGTCTATCTCCTTCTCCTGGAAGTTCGGCCGGTAGAGGTCCATGATCTGGCCGAGGAGTTCATGGAGAGAAAGGTTCTGACGATCGAGGAACGCCCGGGCGGCATCGGCTTTCGCCAGCTGCTGGAGGTCCTCGACCAGGTTCACCAGCCGCAGGATTTCCTGCTCCAGCATCCGGAAGGTTTCCCGGGATGGAGGTATGACGGAGTCGCTTAACCCCTCCAGGTACCCGCGCAGGTTGGTCAACGGCGTGCGCAATTCGTGGGCTATGTCGGCAACCATGTTCTTGCGCAGCCGTTCGATCTTCTCGAGGTTTTCCGCCATATGGTTGAAGGCATCGGCCAATTGGCCGACCTCATATCGGGAAACCACGTTCACCCGTTTGGAGTAGTTGCCATCGGCGACCTGCCTGGTTATGTCGGTTATCTCGGAGAGAGGGCGCAACACCCAGCGGGTCAAAAGGTAGGTCAGGATGAGAGTCAGAGACAGAGCGGCAAGGGCTCCCCAGATCAGGTCACCATGGATGGCTGCAAGAAAAGCGTGATGCGCCTCGGCCGGAGAGGTCCGGTAACGCTTCACGAGCACCCGGTAATAATCGGCGGCCGACTGGTCGATAGCCCGCCAGACCATCAGGGCGATGACCGCAAAAACGGGGACGATGTGACCTATCAGCAGCTTCCAGAGCAGTCGCTGCCTCATTGGTCGCCACTCTCGTCGCTGAACCGATACCCATGCCCCCGCACCGTCAGGATGAATCGGGGCTGGGCAGGATCATCCTCGATTTTCTGTCGAAGCTTACCGATATGGACGTCAATGACCCGGTCGATGACCACCTCGCCGTGCCGGTAGCACTGATTCAGCAGTTCTTCCCTGGAAAAGGCCCTCCCCGGCGAACTCATCAGCGCCTGCAGAATCTTGTATTCCGACGACGTGAGTGCAACGGGGCGGCCGTCGCGGGCAACCCGATGCTTTTCCGGGTCGAGTTCGAGTCCGCCGAAGGAGAGGACGGATGCGGGCCGCAGCGATGCCGACCTGCTGCGCCGCAGTATCGCTTTCACCCGCTCCACCAGTTCCCGGGGGCTGAACGGTTTGATTACGTAATCGTCGGCGCCCATCGCCAGTCCCGCAACCCGGTCGATCTCCTCTTCCCGAGCCGTCAACATCAGGACGGGGACTTCCGACGTCTTGCGCAGCGTCCGGCAGATCTCCCACCCATCCACATTCGGCAGCATGACGTCGAGGATCACGAAAACAGGATTGCAGTCGGAGGCGGCCTGGAGCGCCAGCCCGCCATCATGGACTACCACCGTCGAGAAACCTTCCCGCTCGATATAGGCCGCAACCAGGGCGGCTGTGTTGCGGTCGTCTTCGACGATCAGCACCGTCCCCTGGATGCCGCTGGATTGTGACATGCGTCTCTCCGCTCTATGATGGGGGACGAACTAATAATAAAGCCGCTTCAGACCGGCACGTTTCCCATGCCGGCGCATTAACAGCGCCGCGAAATTGGCGGTTGCGGGACTCGATTCAGGTCCCAGACATCAGCGACCGTTGGGACTCGGCCGGCTCCCGTCTTATGCCACCCCCGCCGAACGTCGGGTCCACCTCTCATCCGCCGGTCTTCAGCTTCAGTTTGCCCAGGATGCCGACACTGAGTTTCCTCATGATGAAAGAACTCCCCATGAACAGCTTGGTAGCCCGCATCATGTAGCGCCGCTTGAAACCGTCCTCCATGGTAATGACCTCGGTAATCTTCCCCATGTAGAACTTGCGGTAGCAGTCCGCCAGCGCCACTTCCATCTGGAGCATGCTCATCCCCTTGGGCTCTATCACCGGATCGACCAGATTGTACCTGGAGTAATTCCGTTCCCGGATGTACGGCTCCACATCCCCATACCAGTCGGCATAAGGCCAGGGAGCCACCGCGAAAAAATTGGCATTGTCCGGATTGCAATCTTGGGCACGCCGCAGCATCTTTCTGGTACTGGCCTCGGTCTCGTCGGGAAAGCCCAGCAAGTATGATGCCTCGCTCACGATCCCCTGCTGATGAATTATGTCCAGAGCCTCCTTGGCCTCGTCGACACCCCCGCTTTGCCCGATCGGACCGCAACCTGCCCGGCCTGTCGCCTCCAAGCCGATGGAGATGTATACTATCCCTGCCTTTTGGTACTTCCAGACGATATCTTTGTCCCGAATGATGTCGGAAGGCCTGGTCTCCATCAGGAGGTGAACCGGCAGGCCTCTGGCGATCAGCAGATCGAGAAAGGCTTCCCACCGGTCCCGGTCACTGGTCGGGTATTCGTCCGTGATCAGGAATACGTTCACCTGGTAGGTTGCATGGAGGTAGTCCAGTTCGTCAACCACTTTCAGGGGATCGCGCGCCCGCCATGAATTCTCCCAGAATTTCTGCTGTATGCAGAAAACGCGGTCATGACCGCAGCCGCGCGAGGTGCTGACGGCCGCCAGCCGGGAGTCGGGAATGAAGTGATACGTGTAATCCCCCCAGTCGACCAGGTCCCACGCCGCAGGCAGGTCATCGATGATGTCCATGAGGGAACGCCGGGGGGTCTTGACGATCTTACCCTCCTGACGAAAGGCCAATCCTGGAACCGAGGCCGGGTCTCCTCCATTCTCCAGCACCACAAGCAGCTGCCTGAGGGTTGCCTCACCTTCACCGATGACGATGTAGTCGATGTCGGCCGAAGACTGCAACACCTCATTATACATGAAAGTCGGGTGCACACCGCCAAGGACGGTGACGGTAGTGGGCTCGACTCTCTTCGCCAGCTCAAGGGTCTTGATGGCATCGTTGATCGTCGCCGTGACGGCGGTAGTAGCAACGTAGTCAGCTTTGTTCGTGCGAAAGTGTTGCTCGATTTCAAGATAGCCATGCTCTTTGGTCATTGCATCATAGATCTCGGCGTCAAGACCCGCCTCACGAGCCACGCCGGCAAGATAGACAAAATTGAGAGGAAGCCAGCGCCCGGCAATCTCAACGATTCCGCAATGATAAGGGGGTGTTACAAACAGAATTTTGCTGGGACTCACTGATGTTTTTATAATTTCACCCTTGGATACTACCTGGCGTAATTTTTGTTGCAGTACTACCATCATTTATCAGAGGCGCACAAGCCATTGATTTCATTTCAGCCCCTTGAGGCGAACAAAGTTATAGAGCTCGTCAAATCTTCTGTTGGTGCAATCAAGGATGATCCCTGTGATGAAGAATATCATTGACAAGATCATCAGACCCGATGCCAGTATTGCCAGCGGGACATGACTGATGTAGCGGGTTTCCAGAAATTCCGAGACAACAACCGAACCGGATGCAACAGAGAGCACGAGGAGGCAGAGCGCAATCGCCGAGAAAAACGGAAACGGCTTGTAGTCCTTGCAGATCATGAAGATTGTCCTGATGACCAGGATGCCGTCCCGGAAAGTCCTCAGTTTTGAGAAGCTCCCGTGCGGCCGCGGCCGGTAGCAAACTGCCGCCTCGTCGATTACGGCATGAAGCTTCAGGGCCTTGATGGTCAGCTCGGTTTCAACCTCAAAGCCGGTGGCGGTGATGGTGATACTTTTTACGAAATCTCTGCTCATGACGCGAAAGCCCGACATGATATCCGTCAGGTTCCCTCCGAAGAACCTGTTGATCAACCAGGCCACCAGCCGGTTGCCGAAGCTGTGCAGTGGACGGAATGCCATGTCGGTGCTCGTGCCCAACCTGCTGCCGACAATCATATCCGCCTGGTCGTGCTCGATCGCCGCAACCATTTCCGGCAACCGACGGAGGTCATACGTGTCATCTCCGTCCACCATGACGTACACATCGGCATCGATCCTGGAAAACATGGTCTGGACGACAAACCCTTTCCCCTGCCGCTTCTCCCTTATGATCTCCGCCCCGGCACGTTCCGCCAGTTGCGCGGTCCGGTCAGTGGAATTGTTGTCGAACACGCAGATTTCCGCCCCTGGAAGAACCGATCTGGCATCAAGAATGACCTTTTCAATGGTCACCTCTTCGTTATGGCAGGGTATCATCACGACGCATCTGGCATTCACGAAGAGACTCCCCTTTGAACAATCTTCTTCCGCTGTCCCGTAAATACGCTGGTCATTTTTCATGCATCGGCCGGTAGAGTTCCAGAATCGGCTGCAGCACAGTCCCGTATCCCTTCCCAATGGCCAGCAAATACAGCGGAAGGGCAACCAGGACGACCAGTACGATATACGCAGTGAAATACAGGTTTCGTTTCGGCTTCTCCCTGAATAATGACGTTATTACGGATGCCACGGCCATGAAGGCGAACGGCGTAACCGTCAGCGCCGTGTTGGCACCGGTCAACCGCCGCGACAGCACGAACGGCACATAGGAACACCAGAAAAGCGCCAGGAGAAACAGCCGCCGCCAATCATGTTTCCCGGCACGAAACATGAGGTAACCGACTGCCGGCAGAGTCAACAGCCAGACGAGCGGATTCGATATCCCCAATACAACGACCGGCTCATTTTCATTCATCAGGAAGTCCGCGAAACCGACAGGCCGGACAAACCAGAGAGACGGGCTATGGTCCTGAATCTGGAGCATTTCAGGGTTTGCACCCTGATGCACGAGGTTTTCCGCAAACATGATCTTCTGCGTTGCGAGCAACTCACCGAGATCGTAACCGCGATGGAGCAGCCATGGATAATAGGTCAGGAGGTAGACGGTCAGCGGCAGAACCGCCAAAGCTGCAAGCAACAACAGAAGTGCCGACGTTTTTTCAAAAGCGCCCCATCCCTCTCGCTTCAGACAGAGGTAGACCAGAAGCATCAGGGTCAAGGCGAGCGGGATGGCGACATTCCATTTGCTTGCCATCCCCAATCCGAAGATCACCCCTGCCGAAACAAGCAGCGCCGCGTTGTCGCGCTCTTCATAGAGCAACGCGAGATAGATGCCGAGGAGCAGAAAAAACGGCATATATACTTCCTGTATCGCCTGCCGGGAAAGCTCGATATGGATGGCGTCGACCGTCATGAACAAGGATGCGAGTATGGCAGCAGTTTCTGAACGGGTCAGGTGCCTGGCTACAAGGCCGGTCAGGGGGATCGTCAGGATTCCGCATACGATGCTCGCCATCCGGAAACCTTCCGTGTTTGTGCCGAATAGCTTGATGGCCCCGTACACCAAAATGTCGCGAAGCTTGGGGTGGTGCCACATCTCAAGGCCATAATGGCCGCGCAGCATGTAATCGAATGCCTCGGCGATGGTATAATACTCGTCTCCCGTGGGTTGGGTGTCCGCCAGCCAGTAAATTCTGAGCACGGCTCCGATCATCGTCAGACAGGACAGAATTATGAAAAAGCGCCGGGACATCGTGCTTCCTTCTCTCACTGTGCGGCCTTTGAAAGCGGGGGAGATGGTTTGTAGTCGACAATGTCAGCGTGCGCCGACAGCAGGTTCGTGAAGTCACGGGCCTTCTGTCGATCGAGGCTTGTGACGTCGGGGTTGTCTTCCGCGAGGCAGATGGTTACGACATCGGCCTGCAGTCCCGATTGCAACAGGTCATCCAGAAGCGGAGCGGGATCAGTCGATGCAAAAAAGGAGGCATCGATGTTGAGCAGGACCGGTTCGGCAACAGATGGCAGCTTGGTCGAAAAGACACGCGGGGAGCCGTACTCGTACGTGACGACTTCCTTCTGTGCCTGCGTGAGACCAAAACGTTCCTTGAAATCGGTGGGGGGGAGGACAGTGTATAGTTCCCTGATAATGTTTGTCTGAAAGGCGACCCAGAGGAAATCCCTGTAAGAAGTCCGCTCGATGGTGAAATGTTCATGATCCGCTACGATCGCCGCTATCCGCGGGGGGCCGCCGGAAGAGTGCCCGGCCTCCATGAAATGGAGAAATCTCCCCAGATGCACCACGATCCTGCCGTGCACCCGACGCTCCTGCCAGAGGGAGTACACGTCGCCGGTCTTCATCACCTCATAGGCGGGGAAACGCTCACGTGCCAGGACAAATGCTTTCCCCTGCATCCTCGCGGATTTTCCCCCATGGTTCAGCATGATCAGTGAAGCGGTGCATCCGGCTATGATAAGGAGGGCTAGTGCAAATTTTTTTATATGTGGTTGGCCAAATCTGACCGATCCGGCAAGGCATAGCACGGAAAGTTTACGGCATCTCTCGTTCACGTTATGAGAGCTGATTGACACAACATGATACCTTTTTTACGAGTTGGTTTTCTGCAAAAAAACATATATTATCGCAAGGAAATAACTTTTCTTCGCCGCGATGAATTTCTGAATTTAACATTATATATTCTAAATATCGCCATGCGGTCAAGCTGAATCTGGGAATCGGGGTGCTTTTGAGTCCTCGGTTCTCCCGATACCGGAAACGGGGGGGAAATTGATGGAAAACTGGCGGTTATTCAAACTACAATACGAAAAACCGATAATCATATTGCTCTTCATTATTGCTCTTGTAAGATTATTCGTGTTCAGCTCCGCCTTCCCTTTCTTCAACAACATCGACGAGCAGATGCATTTCGATCTGGTGGTGAAGTATGCCCGGGGATATGTTCTGGGGAAGGATACGTCCCGCCTGTACGACCGGGAATCTGTCGCCTATATTGCCCGGTTCGGTTCGCCGGAATATTTCAGACCGGCGGGGTTCAACAAGACACCCGAGATTGAAGCGACTATCTCGAATGCATATTCGACGTCTGAAAATCATGAGATTCATTCCCCCCCTCTCTATTACGCTCTAGCGGGACTCTGGTACAACGCGGGAAAGTGCCTGGGAATAGACGGCGGCTATCTCCTCTATTGGATCAGATTCCTGAATCTGCCGATTTACGGTGTGCTCCTCTGGATAGCATATTTGTTTTGCCGCTTCATTGATCCGAATGATGTCAACTTGAGGCTGGGGACAATTCTATTGCTGGCATTCATCCCCCAAGATGTTTTCTA
>Ga0335082_10001710_pt1 | contig 23443 bp, 25 predicted proteins | sample Lox_Sample_41_FD_206718 | JGI IMG/M metagenome (GOLD analysis project Ga0335082, IMG submission 206718) | Soil microbial communities from Loxahatchee National Wildlife Refuge, Florida, United States - Lox_Sample_4.1 | ecosystem: Environmental > Terrestrial > Soil > Wetlands | place: USA...
GCCGTCGCGGGCTCGAGGAGCGGGAGGACCCGCTCGCGCAGTGCCGCGAGCCTCTCGTCGAACAGGTCGGAGACGGTCGCCGCGCTCATCCCGCGGAGCCCGAGGATCTCCGGAGCGACGGCGTGCAGGTCGTACAGGAAGCGGCCGAGCCGTTCGGGCCACACGCCGTCCGACGCGGCGCCGAGCGGCGCGCCCTTGAGCTTCCGGTAGCCCATCACGACGGGCTCCTCCGACACCAGCGTGGGGACCGGCACCGCCGCGGGGAGCTCGCGCGCGAGCTCCGGCAACAGACGCATCTGCGCGCGCAGCCGGTCGGCGGCGTACGCCGAACGCGGCAGCTGCACGATCGTGTCGCCGTTCACTTCGTACGTGAAGACCGTCCACCCGTCGCCGATCGGCTCGAACGACGCGATCGCGAGACCGGGGAAGGCGCGGGAGACGAGCGCCCGGTGCTCGGCGACGAGCGTGCCGCTCACACGCTCTGCGCTTCGGTGGCGTCGGCCTCGGGTTCCTCGAGCGACGGCACCGCGAGCGCGAACCACGCGACGATCGCGCCCGCGAGCGCGAGGAGGAACGCCCCGAGGTACAGCCGCGGCGCGCCGAGCCGCTGGTAGACGAGACCGCCGAGCCCCGCCCCGAGGATCGGGCCCAGCCCGAACCACACCATCTGGCTGATGGAGTTCCCGGTGGAGTAGAGCGACGGCGGCACCAGCCGGCCGACGATCACCACGCTCGTGGTGAACAGCAGGCTGAACCCGACGCCCTCCAGGACGGTGATCAACGACAGGAGCGTGGGGTTGGACACCGCGCCCCACAGCAGGAACGCGGTCCCGTACACCAGGCAGCCGGCGACGTAGACCGTACGCAGCCCGAGGCGCCGTTGGAGCCGGGGCGAGCTCCGCATCGTCGGCACCTCGATCAGCCCGCCGAGCGCGGCGCCGAGGCCGATCAGCAGCGGACCGCCGCCGGCGTCCTCGATGCGCGGGCCGATGAAGTACCAGGCCGCGTTGAAGCCGGTCCAGACCAGCAACGCGGCGGCGAGGAACCCCCACAGGCGCGGCGCCGCGCGGAACACCGCGCCGACGGCGCCGAGCCGCCCGTGATCCTCGAGGACGTGCGGGCGGTCGCGTTCGAGGGTCACGGTCCAGGCGAGCACCAACAGCATCGTGATCGCACAGATCGGCATCGCCCAGCGGATGCCGGCGTGCTGGAGCAGCGCGCCGAACAGGAGGCACCCGGCCGCGTACGTCATGCTCTCCCACCCGCGGATCCGTCCGTACTCCGACATCCGATCGCGGCCGAGATGCTCGAGCACGATCGCGTCGAGGTTCGGCCCCTGCGCCACGAAGAACACGGAATGCACGGCCATCACGACGACGACCGCGGTGAGACCGGTCACGGCGTTCATCACGCCGGCCGCCACGGCCGCGCCGATCAGCCCGATCTGCAGCACGCTCAGACGGCCGAGCCGGGTGTCCGCGACGTGCCCCCAGGCCGGGTTCGTCAGCATCCGCGCCGCGGCCGCGATCGCCAGCACCAGCCCGATCTCGCCCTCGTCCAGATGCTGGAAGTCGCGAAGGTACAGAGCCAGGAACGGGAAGAAGATCGCGACCGCGAACCCGTACAGCAGGAACATCCCTTGCAGCGCGGTGGCGACGGGCGGACGGCGCATCCCCCTCACGCTCCCAGTGCCCGCAGGGCGAGTCAACCAGCTGCGGCGGCGTCGAAGACGCCGGCGCAGCGACGGTAGGCCGACGCGATCGCGGCGACGGCGTCGCCGCGATCGCCCCCCTCGGTCCACCGGCGCAGCGGCTCCCACCAGATCGAACGGCCGATCGCGAACCCGACGTACCCCTCGACGCCGGCCGCCGCGCGCAGCCAGCGATCCACGGCCTCGGCGTCGGCGCCGCGGCCGAGCACGAGGCACGGCGAGCCGGCGACGCGCGCGACGGCCTCGCAGTCCTGCCGTTGGTCGAGCCCTTCGAGCTTCCACAGGTCGGGGTGGATGCCGTCGGTGCGCAGCTCCTCGATCGCGTCGACCATGAGCGTGGGCCGCGCGACGAGGTCGTACGCGGGCCCCACCTGCGACGGCTCCGGCGGCACCAGCAGCTCCAGGAGCGTGGCCCGACCGGTCGCGAGACAATGGTCGAAGAACGCGTGCAACGTCGTCCGCTGGCGCGCGTTCATGGCTCGGTCGCCGGCCGGGTTGTAGCGCACCAGGACCTTCGCCCATGTGGGATGCAGGCGATCCAGGCGCGTCTGCCAGTCCTCGTGCTCGAACGCGAGCTCCGCGCGGCCGCTCGCCTCGACGGGCACCGCGACCGGGATGCCGGCCGCGTGCGCGGCGGCGATCACGTCGGCGCCGTACGTCGCGTCGACGAGGGCCGCCGGCTCCCCGGCGAACCCGCCGCCCAGGCCGCGGACGAGCCCGTCCCAGATCACCCGCTTCGCCTCGCGCGCCCGCCGGCCGTCGTCCTCGGATGGGTCCCCCTCGACGCCGAAGAACGCCGTCATCAGCGACCGGCGGTGATCGAACGCGAGCATGCACAGGGAGCCGGGCATCGGGCGGATGCTACCCAGCCGGCCCTAGACTCCGCCCAGTGATCAAGATCGCGATCATCGGCGCGGGCAGCGTGGAGTTCACCCGCAACATCCTGACCGACCTCTGCTCCACCGAGGAGCTGCGAGGGTCGGTCCACGTCGCCCTGCACGACATCGACCCCGAACGGCTGGCCTACGCCGAGCGCGCGGCGGCCCAGGTCGTCGAGCGCCTCGGCGCCGGCCAGACGATCACCGCGCACGCGGACCGCCGCGAGGCCTTCGTCGGCGCGGACTACCTGATCAACGAGATCCAGGTGGGCGGCTACGCGGCGACGGTCACCGACTTCGACATCCCGAAGCGCTACGGCCTCCGGCAGACGATCGCCGACACGATCGGCATCGGCGGCATCATGCGCGGACTCCGGACGATCCCCGTGATGATCGAGATGGGCGACGAGATGGCCGAGCTCTGCCCAGACGGACTGCTGCTGAACTACACGAACCCGATGGCGATGGTCCCCTGGGGGATCTGGGCCGGCTCGCGCTGGCCGGCCGCGCGCACGATCGGCGTGTGCCACAGCGTGCGCGATACCCACACGTTCCTGGCCGAGACCGTCGGCGTGCCGGAGGAGCGGGTGGCGTTCCGCACCGCCGGGTTCAACCACCAATGCTTCGTGTACACGTTCGCGGATCGCGAGACCGGCGAGGATCTCTACCCGCGCCTGCGACGGATCGTCGAGGACGATCCCGAGGGGCTCGGGCGGCGCGTGCGCGTCGAGCTCTTCCGGCGCTTCGGCTACTTCCCCACCGAATCCTCCGAGCACAGCGCCGAGTACGTGCCGTGGATCCTGCACCACGACGACGAGGTCGCGTGGTTCCGCTCCGAGATCGACGAGTACATCCGGCGCAGCGACGAGAACCTCCGCGAGTGGGAGGAGCTGAAGGCCGAGCTCGACGCGGGGAAGGACATCCAGCTCGAGCGCAACGACGAGCTCGCGTCGCAGTTCGTGTTCGCGCTGGAGACCGGGACGCCGATGGAGCTCTACGGCAACGTCCGCAACGACGCGCTGATCGACGGGCTCCCCGACGACGCGTGCGTCGAGGTCCCGTGCGTCGTGGCCGACGGCGCGGTCCAGCCCCAGCGGATCGGCGCGATCCCGCCGCAATGCCTCGCGCTGAACCGCACGTTCCTGAACGTCGTCGAGCTGACGGTCCGCGCGGTCCTCGAGGGCTCGCGCGACCTCGTGTACCAGGCCGCGCTCCTGGACCCGAACACCGCCGCCACGCTCACGACCCGGCAGATCGCCGCGATGGTCGACGACCTGCTGGCCGCGCACGGCGAGCTGATCCCCGAGGCGATCCGGCGGGGCTGATGCGCGCGCTGGTCAAGCACGCCGACGAGGTCGGGATCCGCCTGGAGGACGTGCCGGAGCCCGAGGTCGGCATCAACGACGTCGCGATCCACGTCGAGCGCGCCGGCATCTGCGGCACCGACGTCCACATCTGGGAGTGGAACGCGTGGGCCCGCTCGGCCGTGACGCCGCCGCTCGTGGTCGGCCACGAGTTCGTCGGGCGGATCGCGTCGGTCGGCTCGAACGTCAGCGACTTCCACCCCGGCGATCGCGTGAGCGGTGAGGGCCATGTGGTCTGCGGCCGCTGCCGTCACTGCCTGGCCGGCCGACGCCACCTGTGCGCGAACAGCCGCGGCGTCGGCGTGCAGCGGCCCGGCGCGTTCGCCGACACGATCGTGCTGCCGGTGACGAACGTCTGGAAGCACGCGGACGACGTCGATCCGGAGGTCGCCGCGATCTTCGATCCGTTCGGCAACGCGGTCCACACCGCGCTGTCCACCGAGGTGCTCGGCGAGGACGTCCTGATCACCGGCGCCGGGCCGATCGGCTGCATGGCGGCGGCCGTCGTGCGGCACGCCGGCGCGCGGTTCGTGGTGGTCAGCGAGCCGAACCCGTACCGGCGCGCCCTGGCCGAGCGGCTGGGCGCGACGATGGTGATCGACCCGGCCGCGCGCGACCTGCACGACGTCGAGACGGAGCTCGGGATGGTCGAGGGCTTCGACGTGGGGCTCGAGATGTCGGGGAACGCGTCGGCGCTGCGATCGATGATCGACACGATGGCGCACGGCGGCAGGATCGCGATGCTCGGGATCCCGTCGGAGCCGATCGCGATCGACTGGAACAAGGTCGTGTTCGACATGCTGACGATCAAGGGGATCTACGGCCGGGAGATGTACGAGACCTGGTACCAGATGACCGTGATGCTCCAGTCGGGCCTGGACGTGAAGCCGGTGATCACGCACCGCTTCGAGGTGGACCGCTTCGAGGAGGCGTTCGCGGTGGCCGCCTCCGGCGAGAGCGGCAAGGTCCTGCTGGAGTGGGACGTCGCCTGACCCTCGTCGCGTGGCTGGCCCCCGCCGAGGGATCGGAGGGCCGTCGGCCGGTTTGACACAGACCGAGGACCGGGTGAGGGTTGAATGACCATCGGCCACCATCAGCGGGGCCGGCCTCGTAAAGGAGAGAACATGGGGAGCTATGACAACCTGAACCTCGTTCTGTACGTGGCGTCCTACGGCGACGCCGCCACGGCCAAGCAGGACTACCAGTCGCTCAAGAGCTTCGATGACACGGTCGTCGTGGCCTCGGTCGTGCTCGACAGGGACGCCGAGGGCAAGGTGAAGGTCGAGGAGCACGGCGGCGGGCAGGTCGCGGCCGGCGCGACGCTCGGTGGGGTCGCCGGCCTCGTCGTCGGACTGTTCGCCCCGCCGCTGCTGGGCGCGATGGCCGTCGGTGCGGTCGCCGGTGGGGTGGCGGGCAAGATAGCGAAGCGCCACGACGAGAAGAAGATCGCCTCCAGCCTCGATGAGGCACAGTGGCTGCCGGCGAACTCCTCGGCGATCGTCGCGGTCGTGGACGACCGGTACCTGGACAAGATCGACTCCGCCGTCGACCACGCCACGAAGAAGGTCAACAAGGCGATCGACAAGGGCGACTACGACGACGTCGTGAAGGCCATCAACGAGGGCGGCGAGAAGATCGTCGACGCCGTCGACTCGTAACGACCCGCCAGCAGTACCGATCGCAGGATGGATGGCCGAGCGAGAGCTCGGCCATCCTCTTGATGCCCGGGCCGGTCATCCGTAACTGATCGGGGCCCGCCCCTCAGCGCAGCCGCTTCACCCAGATCGTCAGCCGGTCCACGAGGTGCACGCCGGGCCGGTCCGGATCCGACCAGCCGCCCAGGTAGATCCCGCCGCGATCGACGTAGCCGAGCGAGCGGTAGAGCGCGCGGGCCGGCGCGAAGTCCTCACCGGTGCCCGTATCCAACATGACGCCGGGCCACCCAGCATCGCGCGCCACGCTCTCGAGGGCGAGCATCAGCTCGCGACCGATCCCGCGGCGCCGGTACGGCTCCTCGACGACGAGGTAGTCGACGAGGGGAAGGCCGCGCGACTCGACAAGCTCCTCGGGCGATCGGTCGGCGTCGAGCACGAGGCCGCCGTAGCCCACCGGCGTGCCCTCGACCCACGCGACGAGCCACACGACGTCGCCCCTCTCGTGCTCGCGGAGCCGGCGTCGAAGTGCGTCCGGCTCCTCGGACGGGATCCCGGCGATCACGCGATCCAGGTCCTCGGCCGCGAACGGACGGATGTCCGGGGGATTCACGGCGCGAGGCCGGGGATCAGCCGGCGCGCGTTCCCCCCGTAGAGCGCCGCGAGCACGTCCGGCGGCAGGTCGAGCCCGTCGATCGTCCAGCGGCCCTGCGGCGGCACCGGCTCGGCCGCGTAGTCGAAGCACTCGTCGGCGGTCTCGAAGAACCGGCGGTGGATCTCGTACGTCGCCGCCGCGACCGGCACGTCGTCGGTCCCGAACACGAACCGGCCGGCGTGCCGCACCAGCAACGCCCGCGCCGCGCGCGGCACCCGGCCGAGCTCGGCGATCCGCGCCGCGACGTCGGCGTTCGCGTTCGGATACGTGTCGAGGATCCGCCCGACCCACGCGAGGTCCTCGGCGCAGCCGAGGACGTGCGCACCGATGATCGTGACGTCGGACCGCCGCGCGATCAGCGCCTCCAGCTCGTCCAAGAGCCGCTCGAACACCGGGAACCTCTCGCGGTCGCCGAACCACCAGTCGGGGTGTTCGAGCAGCTCCTCGACCCGTTCGTTGTGCTGATCGAGCGGCTCGAAGAACGCCGCCGGGTCGGCCGTGTGGATCGTGACGGGGATGGCCGCCTCGGCGCAGGCGTCCCAGACCGGATCGAGCCTCGGATCGTCGGGTCCGACGAGCCGGTCCTGCGGATCGCGCAGGTGCAGCCCGAGGTCCTTCCAGACCTTGAGGCCCTTCGCGCCTCGCGCGGCCGCGTCGGCGACGTCGGCGCCGAGGCCAGCCCAGTCACCCTCGGCGATGCGCGACCGGTCGAGCTGCGTGAAGGTCGCGAACCGCCCCGGGTGCGCGCGGTCGTACCGGTCGAGGTTCGCCTCGAGCTGGCCAGCGAGGCCGTCGAGGTTCACGACCGCGGCGACCCCGACCTCGTCCATCGTGGCGAGCAGCCGGCCCACGTCGGGCGCGCTCCACCCCTCCGTGAGCCACCGGCCGAGATGCTGGTGCGCGTCGACGATCGGCACTGGCGGTCGCGGCAGCAGCTCGGCCCGCAGCGCCCGCACCGCCCGGCGCGGCACGAAGTCCCGCAGGCGCAGCTCGCCGAGATCGTCCATCTCAGACCGTCTCCACCGACACGCCGGCCTGCCGGATCGCGCGTAGGGCGCGCGCGTCGGCGCGGCGATCGGTGATCAGCTCATCCACGCGCTCGACCGGGCAGATCCGGGCGAACGCGACGAGCCCGATCTTCGAGGAGTCCGCGACCACGATCACGCGTCGCGCGCGCTCGATCAGCGCGAGGTTCGTGGCGGCCTCGACCTCGTGGTGGGTCGTGCAGCCGGAGACGGCGTCGATGCCGTCGACCCCGATGCACGCCAGATCGAGGTTCAGCGCGGCCAGCGCCTGCTCGGCCGCGGGGCCGACCAGCTCGTAGGACTCGGGGCGGGCGACGCCGCCGGTCACCACCAGCTTGAGGTTCGGGCGGATCGCGAGCTCGCTCGCGATGTTGAGCGCGTTCGTGACGACGGTGAGGTGCTCGCGGTCGACCAGCTCGCGCGCGACCTCGGTGCACGTCGTACCGCCCGTGAGGCCGACCGCCATGCCGTCGGTCACCCGGGCTGCGACCGCGCGCGCGATCCGCCGCTTCTCCTCCTGGTGCCGCGCCGACTTGTAGCGCAGCGGCAACTCGTACAGGACGCCGTGCGAGACCGCCCCGCCGTGGGTCCGGGTGAGCAGGCGCTGCTCCTCGAGCCGCTCGAGGTCCCGGCGGATCGTGGCGGCGGAGACGTCGAGCCGGCCGGCGAGGTCGGCGACCTCGACCGTTCCGTCGGAGGAGATCTCCTCGAGGATCGCGGTGAGGCGCTCGGCCTGGTGCACGAGCGGAGCATAGCCGGGCCATGCGCGTTCTTGCACGTTCTGGGTTGACTCCGAACACGAACGCGCACTAGCGTGCGGAGCGGTGTCCGACATCGCGGAGGAGATCGCGTCCCAGCCCTCGGTGTGGCACCGCGCCTCGGACATGGCCGCCGGATCGGGGCCGGCGCTCCCCCAGCCGGGCGAGCGTGTGCTGGCGGTGGGCTGCGGCACCTCGTGGTTCGTGTCCCAGGCGTACGCGGCGCTGCGCGAGGACGCCGGCGCCGGCGAGACCGACGCCGCCACCGCGACCGAGCTGCCGCCCGAGCGCACCTACGACCGCGTCGTCGTGATCAGCCGCAGCGGGACGACCACCGAGGTCGTCGACGCGCTGGCCGCCCTCCGCGATCGCGACGTCACCACCACCGCCATCACCGCCGTGCTCGGCTCACCGGTCGCCCAATTGGCGCGCCGTTCGCTCGTCCTGGACTTCGCCGACGAACGTTCGGTGGTCCAGACGCGGTTCGCGACCGGCGCGCTCGCGTTGCTGCGCGCGCACCTGGGCGAGGACCTCGACCGTGCGATCTCCGACGCCGGCGCGGCGCTCGCCGACCAGCTGCCGGTCGAGCCATCGCGGTTCGATCATTTCGTCTTCCTGGGCCACCGGTGGACGGTCGGCCTCGCCCACGAGGCCGCGTTGAAGATGCGCGAGGCGGCGCAGGCACACACCGAGTCCTATCCCGCGATGGAGTACCGCCACGGCCCGGTGAGCGTGGCCGGGCCTGGCTCCCTCGTGTGGATCCTCAGCACCCCCGATCCGACCATCGCCGACGACGTTCGCGCCACCGGCGCCACGGTCCTTGAGGCCACGTTCGACCCGATGGCCGAATTGCTACGTATCCAACGGATGGCCGTTGCGCTCAGCGAAGCGCGCGGCCTTGACCCCGACCATCCGCGCCACCTGACCCGCTCGGTGGTGCTGCAGCAGGAGGGAACCGGATGAAGCGTGCAGCGATCGTGCTCGCGGCGGTGGCGTTGGTCGCCGCGGCCTGTTCCAGCGGCGGCTCCGCGTCGTCGCAGACCTCGGCCGGCGCCCCGGTGCACATCACGCTGTGGCACGGCTACGGCAACGTGATCGCCGCCAACGGCCAGACGAACTACGAGGCGAAGTCCCTCAACGACCTGGTCAACGCGTTCAACGCCTCGCATCCGGACGTCCAGGTCGACGCGAAGTACGTGGGCAGCAACGACAACGCGTACCAGAAGCTGACCGTCGCGCTGCAGGGTGGCGACCCGCCGGACGTGACGTACCAGTACGGGACCTCGCTGGCCGCACTGGCCGACGCGCCCGGCATCATCGACCTGACCGACACCGTCAAGGGCGACGGCTGGAACTGGAACGACTTCTACCCCGGCGAGCAGGCGGCCGCGACCGTCGACGGCCACGTGTACGGCGTGCCCGCGCTGGTGGACAACCTCGCGATCGTCTACAACAAGGCCCTGTTCGACGCGGCCGGCCTCAGCTACCCCACGGCCGACTGGACGTGGAGCGACTTCGCGGCCGCCGCGAAGGCGCTGACCAACCCCGCGACGAAGCAGTTCGGCCTCGCCTTCCCGGCAGACGCCAGCGAGGACACCGTGTGGCACTTCGACGCGATGCTTTGGGAGGGCGGCGGCGACATCCTGAACGCGGACAACACGCAGGCCATGTTCAACTCCGCAGCCGGCGTCCAGGCGCTCACGACGCTCCAGCAGATGGCCGTGACCGACAAGAGCATGTACCTCGACCTGCAGAACACGAAGATCGACGACCTGTTCAACAGCGGCCACGTCGGCATGGTCCTGACAGGCCCGTGGGCGCTCTCGAGCTACCCGGACGTCCACTACGGCGTGCAGATCATGCCGGCGTACCCCGGCGGCAGCCACCAGACGATCTCGGGACCCGACATGTGGGTGATGTTCGACAACGGGGACGCGCGGAAGGCCGCGACGCTCGAGTTCATGCAGTGGTTCACGGCGGCCGCCCAGGTCCAGGCCGACTCGATGACCAGCGGGCACCTGCCCACGCGCGCGAGCGTCGTGGCCGAGCCGGGCTTCGTGAAGGCGTTCGGCAAGAAGTTCCCCGGGGAAGACGTGTTCGCGGAGAACCTGAAGAACGTCGCGAAGGCGCGCCCGACGTTGCAGACCTACGATCAGATCTCGCAGATCATGGGGCAGGCGATCGTGAAGGCGTTGCTGGGGCAGGCCGATCCGAAGCAGGCGTTGGACGACGCCGCGAACCAGGTGAACCAGGTCCTGGCAGGCGGCTAGGCTCCCGAGCCATGGCCACCGCCGCGGCGTCGGTCCGTCCTCCCGGTCGGCTCCGGCGTGCGGTGGCGTCCGACCACGTGGCGGGGTGGATGTTCGTCCTGCCGTCGGTGCTGCTGATCGTGCTGTTCGGGCTGATCCCCGTCGTGTGGGGCTTCGTGCTGTCCTTGCAGAAGGCCGGGCTGATCTCGCCGAGCCGCCCGTTCACCGGACTGTCGAACTACCAGCACATCGCGAGCGATCCGCTGGCGCGCACGGCCGCCGTGAACGCCGCGTATTACACGTTCCTGTTCGTGCCGATCTCGATCGTGCTGGCGCTGTTCCTGGCGATCGCCCTGAACCAGAAGATCCGCTTGATCCGCTTCTACCGGCTGGCGGTGTTCATCCCGGTCGCCGTCTCGACGATCGCCACCGGGATCATGTTCCTGTGGCTTTTCGACAAGGAGTTCGGCCTGGCGAACTTCCTGTTCTCGAAGGTGGGGCTCGGGCCGTTCGGGTACTTCGACTCACCGCAGGGCGCGATGCCGGCGCTCGTCGTGATGACGGTCTGGGGCTGGCTCGGGTTCGACACGATCGTGTACCTCGCGGCGCTGCAAGGGGTCCCGGCCGAGCTGATCGAGGCCGCGGCGGTCGACGGCGCCGGCCGCTGGTCGCAGTTCCGCAACGTCGTGCTGCCGCTGCTCGGCCCCGCGACGCTGCTGCTGGTGGTCTGGTCGACGATCAGCGCGCTCCAGCTGTTCGACGAGGTGTACTTCGTGACGCACGGCGGCCCGCTGAACCGGACGTTCGTCCCGGTCTTCTACATCTACCGGCTCGCGTTCACCAGCTCGTACGGGTTCTCGAAGGCCGGCTACGCGGCGGCCCTCGCCTACGTGCTGTTCCTGGTGATCCTCGCGCTGACGCTGATCCAGTTCTGGCTGGGCAACCGGGTGGTGCATTACTCCTCATGAGCATCGCGGTCACCGATCGGACGGCGCCGGGCGCGGTCGATACGCAGACCCTCCCGGGCGAGACCGGGATGGTCGAGCGACCGCGCGCCCGGTGGCTGCCGTTCAGCCCATGGCACCTGCTGCTGATGCCGACGGCGATCGTGATGCTGATCCCGCTCGTGTGGATGCTGGCGACATCGCTCGAGACGATCGGGCAGACGCGCCACTTCCCGCCGATCCTGTGGCCGGGCCGGTTCCAGTGGAGCAACTACACCGCGACCCTGCGGGCGGCGCCGTTCGCCCGCTGGTTCTGGAACACCACGGTGGTCACGACGGTGGTGGTGCTGTCGAACCTGCTGCTGTGCTCGCTCGCCGCGTACGCGTTCGCGCGCATCAGGTTCCTGGGCAAGCAGGTCACGTACTTCCTGCTGCTCGCGACGTTGATGGTTCCGTTGCAGGTGGTCCTGATCCCGACGTTCCTGATCGTGAAGCGGATGGGGCTGATCGATCACCTCGGCGCGCTGATCGTGCCGAACCTCGCGAACGTGTTCGGCGTCTTCATGCTCACGCAGTTCTTCCGGACGTTGCCGATCGAGCTGGAGGAGGCCGCCCGGATCGACGGCGCCTCGCGCCTGAAGATCCTGTTCACGATCGTGCTGCCCCTGTCCCTGCCGGCGCTGGCGACCCTCGCGGTCATCCAATTCCTGTGGACCTGGAACGACTTCCTGTGGCCGCTCGTCACGATCATCAACAACACGAACGCGTTCACGATCCAGCTGGGGCTGCAGAACTTCCAGGGCGCGCACGCGACCGACTGGAACCTGCTGATGGCCGGCAACGTGATGGCGACGCTCCCGATGCTGATCCTGTTCCTGGCCGCCCAACGGTGGTTCGTCCGGGGCATCGCGACGCAGGGGCTGAAGGGCTGACATGGCCGGCGTCGTGTTCGATCACGTCACGAAGGTGTTCCCGGAGGGGACCGTCGCGGTCGACGACCTGTCGCTCGACGTCGCCGACGGCGAGTTCCTGATCCTCGTGGGACCGAGTGGCTGCGGCAAGACGACGGCGCTGCGGATGGTGGCGGGCCTCGAGAAGATCAGCGCCGGCGACATCCGGGTGGGCGACGTGCGCATCAACGACGTGCCGCCCAAGGACCGCGACGTGGCGATGGTCTTCCAGAACTACGCCCTGTACCCACACATGACCGTCGAGAAGAACCTCGCGTTCGGGCTTCGGCAGCGGCACATGCCCCGGCACGAGGTCACGCTGCGCGTGAGCGGCGTCGCGGAGATGCTCGGCCTCCATGATCTCTTGCACCGCAGGCCGGGTCAGCTCTCCGGCGGCCAGCGCCAGCGCGTCGCGATGGGTCGCGCGCTCGTCCGCGAGCCGAAGGCGTTCCTGCTGGACGAGCCGCTGTCGAACCTGGACGCGAAGCTGCGTGTGCAGATGCGCGCCGAGCTGAAGCGGCTGCATCATCGCTTCGGCGTCACCACGATCTACGTCACGCACGATCAGGTCGAGGCGATGACGCTGGGCGATCGCATCGCGGTGATGACCGGCGGCCGGCTCCAGCAGCTCGGGCCGCCGCAGGACGTCTACGACCACCCGGCGAACGTGTTCGTGGCCGGGTTCATCGGGAGTCCGCCCATGAACCTGTTCGCCGCGGACGTGCGCGACGGCTCCGTGACGGCGGGGCAGCTGGCGTTCACGCGTACCGGCGTCCCGAACGGCGCCACGATCGTCGGCGTGCGACCGGAGGCGATGCGCGTCAACGGCGCGGCCGACGTGCACACGACGGTGCGCGTCGAGGTGGTCGAGCCGCTCGGCGACGACGTGATCGTCCACGGGACCGTCGACGCGCGGGCGGCCGAGAGCGGCGCCGAGGAGGAGGACGCGATGCTGTTGGCGGACGGCGTCGACACGGCCCGCGCGGCCGTGAGCATGCGCGTCGATCCGGCCACCGGCGTGCGCGTCGGCGATGAGGTGCCCGTCTCCATCGACCCGGCGAGGATCCACCTCTTCGACGCGACGACGGGCGTCGCGATCCCGGCGGGCTCCTAGTCCGGAGCCGTCTCCCGGAGCGCCGCGAGCGCTTCCTCCATCGTCACCTGGCCGTCGACGCCGCCCGCCACTCGCGTCGACAGCGCCCCGCAGACGTTCGCGATCGCCAGCGCATGCTCCAGCGAGGCCTCGCCCAACCACGCGGCCAGGAACCCCGCATCGAACGCGTCGCCCGCGCCGGTCGTGTCCAGCACCGTCGTGGCCACGGCGGGAGCCCGCACCATGGCACCGGACCCGCCGGCGATGGCGCCGCGCGGGCCCTCCTTCACGACCACGAGGCCGGCCCGCATCGCCAGGCTCCGCACGGCGGCCTCGACGTCGGAGGTCCGCGCGATCCGCGCCGCCTCGATCGCGTTCGGCAGGAAGATGTCCGTCTTCGCCAAGACGTCGAGCAACCCGCCGTCCCACGCGTCGCTCGGATCCCAGTTCGGGTCGATCGACGTCGTGCCGCCCGCCTCGTGCACCCGGTCGAAGATGTCGGGCAGGTCGGGCCGGAGCGCCGTCTGGAGGAAGTACGAGCTGACGTGCACGTGGCGCGCCGACGCGAGCACCCCCGGATCGATCGCCGCCGCCGTCAGCGCGCCGATCGTCCCCGGCACGGTCAGCATGCCGCGATCGTCCGGCTGCGACAGCACGACCGTCAGCCCGGTCGGCCGCTCCGGATCGGTGACGACGCCGCGGACGTCCACGCCCCGCCGGGTGAGCTCCTCACGCAGGAAGCGGCCGAAGAGGTCGTCGCCGACCACGCCGCAGATGCCGACCGTGAGGCCCAGGCGCGCTGCGCCGCACGCGAGGATCGCGCCCGACCCGCCCACCGTGAGGTACGCCTCGTCGAGGAGCCGCTCGGCCTGTCCGAACGCGGGCGCGACGTTCTCCCCGCGGAGCACGAGATCGGGATTCACGTCGCCGAGCACGAGCACATCGAAGCTGCCGGGCATCGGCGCAGCCTACCGTTCCGGGAGATGCCCCGATCCCTGAGCTAGGGTTGCGGCGTGGGCATCACCATCTTCCTCGTCATCGCCGTCGTGGTCGTGGCGCTCGTGTTCGCGCAGCGGCTGAACGCGCGACGCCTGCTGCGCGATGAGCGGCGGTCGACGACGAGCCCGTCGGCCCCATCGCCGAGCCCGAGCACGGCCGCCGGCTCATCGGACGAGATCACGGCTCGGATCGAGGACGAGGTCGAACGGATGGGGATCACCGTGGCGCCCGAGGAGATCAAGCGGATCGCCGACCAGATCCGGGCGGCGAAGGCGAGCGGCGAAGGGCCCGACGTGGAGCCGGAGCAGCTCGTCGACGACGGCGCCGTGGCGTCGCCCGGCGGCATCGTGCGAGCGCGAGCCGTGGTCGTGTCGGTCCGTGGCGGCACGGTCCCGGTCGAGTTGGACGTCGACGTGCCCGGTCAAGGGACGCGTCGCGTCACGGTGAACGTCGCGGTGCCCGAGGGCCGGTGGAGGTCGCTCGCCGCCGGCACGTCCCTCCCCGTGCGCGTCGATCCCGACGACCCGACCGCGGTTTCGGTCGACTGGGGTGCGGCCGACGACGCCCCCGAGCAGGATCGGTCAGCCCAGTGATGCCTCCTGGGTGCGCCACACCCGTTCGCCCGCGATGATCTCGTCGGTCACGTGCAAGCCGAGGTGTCGGGCCACCCCCTCCGACGCCTCGTGGCCGTCCCGGATCGACGCGGCGAACGCGCCGATGCCGTTCGTCGCGAGCCGGTCCATGACCCCGCGCGCGGCCTCGGTCGCGTAGCCGCGACGCTGGTGCTCCACGCCGACGACCCAGGCCAACCAGGCCACCCGTCCGTGGATCGTCGCCGCGAGGTGGGCGACGGGCCGGCCGTCGTCCGTCCGCGCGATCCAGTTGAGCCAGCGTTCGTCGGCGTCGGACCCGGGACCACGGATCCACGACGCGATCCGCGCGCGCACCACCGCCACGTTCTCGGGTGACGGCTCGTGCATGGCCGCTCCGATCGCGGGGTCTCGCATGATCGCGAAGAGGTCCTCGGCGTCGGCCGGCCGCATCGGCCGGAGCGACAGACGATCGGTCTCGATCGGTCGGGAGAGGGCGTCCGACATCGGCCGCCGTTCCGTTACGTTCAGCCTTCTTTGACGAAGAACCACCAGATCGCGTACCCGACCAGGCAGACGCCGAGGATCAGGAACCCGAGGATGACGATCCCGCCGAACGACGCGATCACGACAGCCGGCCTGTCATCGGAACCTTCCCATCGAGCACGCCCCGACGATACAGGAGTCGGGGACGTCGTTCCCGATGGTTCGATCGGGTCGGGCGAGCGGGCGCATCAGACCATCCGAACCTCGGCGCGCGCGGCCAACTCCTGCGCGCGCGCCGGATCCAGTCGACCGCCGCCCGGGATCTCCGCGTTCGCGGTCGCGGCGCCCAACGCGATCGCGAGCGACGCATCCCAGTCCTCGCCACGGTCGAGCCCGGCGACCAGACCCGCGAGGAACGCGTCGCCGCTGCCGACCGGGTAACGGCCTCGCACGTAGAGCATCCCTTCGTAGAGGGTGCCGTCGGGCGCGGCCAGCACGACGCCCTCGGCGCCGCGCGTCACCACCCCGGCGTGACCGTCGCCGCCGGCCAACTGCCGGAGCTTGCGCGCCGCCGCCATCGATTCCTCCTGCCGCGCGGTCGGGACCCCGAGCAGCTCCCGCGCCTCGGTCGTGTTGACCTTCACCACGTCGGGATGCGCCTCCAGCGCGAGCCGCAGCCGTTCGCCGTCGCAGTCGACCGCCACCCGCACGCCGGCCTCGCGCGCCTCGGCGACCAGCTCGCGGTAGCCCTCGTCGGGCACGCCGCGGGGCAGCGAGCCACTGATCGTGAGCCAGGCGCCGGGCGCGAAGCGCGACGCCGCGGCATGCATCAGCTCGACCCACGCCGCGGTCGGCACGATCGACCCGTGCTCGTAGAACTCGGTGAGGCCGCCGGTCTCGCGATCGGCGACCGACAGCGAGGATCGGTTCTCGCCGTGCGTCCACACGAAAGAGCCGGCGACGCCTTCGGCGGCGAGCTGCTCCTCGAGCCAGGCGCCGGCGTGACCGCGGAGCAGGGCGACGGCCGCCGCATCGGCGCCGAGCGCGCGGGCGGCGCGGGCGACGTTCAGCCCCTTGCCGCCGGCGGTCTGCACGAATCCGGCCGGCCGGTGGATGTCACCGCGCACCAGGCGTTCGATCTCGAAGAGGCGGTCGATCGACGGGTTCGCCGCGAGGCAGACGATCACCCGCCTACGATACCGGCATGCCGCCGCGCATCGAACTGCTCGAGGGCGACCTCACCGAGCAGGATGTGGACGCCATCGTGAACGCGGCGAACAGCTCCCTGCGCGGCGGCGGCGGCGTGGACGGCGCGATCCACCGGCGTGGAGGGCCGACGATCCTGGAGGCGTGCCGGCAGATCCGCGCGACGTCGCACCCCGAGGGCTTGCCGACCGGGGAGGCCGTAGCCACGACGGGCGGCGACCTCCCCGCGCGCTGGGTGATCCATACCGTCGGGCCCGTCTACGCCGCCGAACGCGAGCCCGCGGCGCTGCTGGCCCGGTGCCACACGTCGTCGCTCCGGGTGGCCGACGAGCTCGGCGCCGTCGTCGTGGCGTTCCCGGCCATCTCGACCGGCGTCTACGGCTACCCGGTCCAGGAGGCCGCCGAGGTCGCGATCGGCGCCGTTCGGACCGCGGAGACACGGGTCGAGGAGGTCCGGTTCGTGCTGTTCGGCCCCCAGGCGTTTGCAGCCTTTCGGCGGGCGCTCGACGCGTGAGCCACTGGTATCTTGCAGGTGCAAATGGCCGGCGACCTGACCAGCGTGAACGGCGTCTTCGAGCGGCTCGGACAGATCCAGCTCGTGGATTGCCGCGAGCCCTACGAGTGGGAGGCGGGCCGCGTCGAAGGCGCGGTCCATATCCCGCTGAACTCGGTGATGGCGGGCTCGATGGGTGATCTCGACACGTCGAAGCCGGTCGCGGTGATCTGCCGCAGCGGCAACCGCTCGGAGCTCGCCACGATGATGCTCCAGGCCCGCGGGTTCGAGGCCTACAACGTCGAGGGCGGCATGGAAGCCTGGGCGGCCGCCGGTCTGCCGTTCAGCGCCCCGGACGGCGCGCCCGGCCGGGTCGCGTAGCGCAAGCCTCGGCTCAAGGGCGCCAACGCCGGTACACCGGATCGGGCTCGTACGTCGTGCCGACGGCCTCCTCCACCGAGCACGCGTAGGACATCAGCGCGAACGTGGGCACGTACGGCCGGGCACGGACCGCCGGGTCGTCCTCGCCGATCTGCTCCATCCACCCGCGGACCAGGAACTCTCCGCCCAGGCCGTCGTGGTCCTCCGGATCCTGCGCCGAGTGCATCGCGTAGCGCGCGTCGCGCTCCAGCTCGGCGACCTTCGGACTGGTCGCGCGGAACGACACGCAGAGCAGGCCGGTCGCGAACCACGGCGAGACGGGATGCAGCCGGGGCGACCCGTCGCGCATCAGCGTCGCGTGGAAGACCACGTGCCCCTCGAAGCGCCGGCGGCCGTTCGCCGCCAGCTCGGGGTCGCCGCGCTCGAGCTCCGCCCAGGTCGCCATGGCCGACGTAGCCTAGGCCGATGGCCGACCTGGACGCCGCACGCCGTGAACTCGAGGCGGCGCTCGGCGCCGAGGACGTCCTGACGGATCCACTGGCGCTCCGGCTGTACGCGCGCGACGCCTCGATGGTCGAGGGATCGGCGGGCATCGTCGCGTTCCCCACGTCGGTCGAGCAGGTGGTCGGCGCGATGACGATCGCCGCCGAGCACGGCCTGAACGTCGTCCCGCGCGGCTCGGGCACGGGCCTCGCCGGCGGTTCGACCCCGATCGACGACGCGCTCGTCCTGGTCACCTCGAAGATGAAGCGGATCGGCGAGGTGCGCGTCGAGGACCGCCTGGCATGGATCGAGCCGGGCGTGTTCAACCTCGACGTGTCGACGCATCTTGGGCCGACCGGCTTCACCTACGCGCCCGACCCCTCCAGCCAGCAGGTCTCCTCGATCGGGGGCAACGTCAACACGAACGCCGGCGGGCCGCACTGCCTCGCCTACGGCGTGACCAGCGCGCACGTCCTGGCGCTCGACGTGGTGCTCCCCGACGGGCACCTCGAGCGGTTCGGCTCCGAGGGCCCGGCGGCGCCCGGCTACGACCTCCGCGGCTTCGTGGTCGGATCCGAGGGGACGCTCGGCGTCGTGGTGGGGATCTGCATCCGGCTCACGCCGGTCGCGCCGGCGGTCCGCACGATGCTGCTGGACTTCACGACGGTCGACGACTGCGCGCGCACCGTTTCCGCGATCGTTGCGAGCGGCGTCGTGCCGGCCGCCATGGAGATGATGGACCAGGGCATCGTCCGGGCCGCCGAGGACTTCGCGCACGCCGGCTACCCGACGGACGCGGCCGCCGTCCTGCTGGTCGAGGTCGACGGCCTGGAGGCCGGGGTCGCCGCGCAGGCGCGCGAGGTCGAGGCCGCGGCCACCGAGCACGGCGTTCGGACGATCCGTATCGCGGCCGACGGTGGAGAACGAGCGTTGCTCTGGAAGGGCCGCAAGTCGGCGTTCGGCGCGGTCGCGAAGATCGCGCCGCATTACCACCTGCACGATTGCGTGGTGCCCCGCGCCCGCCTGGCGCAGATGCTCACCGGCGTCTACGCGATCGCCCGCAAGCACGACCTGATCGTGACGAACGTCTTCCACGCGGGCGACGGCAACCTGCATCCGCTGTTCTCGTTCGATCGCAGCGTGCCGGGGACGCTCGAGCGCGTGCTCGCCGCCTCCGACGAGCTGGTGCGCCTCTGCGTCGATGCCGGCGGCGCGCTGTCCGGCGAACATGGCATCGGGCTCGAGAAGCGCGACTTCATGCCGCTCGTGTTCTCGAAGGACGACCTGGACGCGCAGGCGTGCTTGCGGTCCGCGTTCGATCCCGAGGGAAGGATGAACCCGCGCAAGGTGCTGCCCGACGGGGCACGCTGCGGCGACTTCGCGGCGGCGGCGCTCGGCCGGAACGGCGCGCTGCCGGAGGGCACGTGGATCTGATCCATCCGCATGACGCCGGCGCCGTGTGCGAGGCGCTGCGCGAGGCGAGCGCGGCTGGCACCCGTGTGCTGCCCGTCGGCGGGCGGCAGCACCTCGACAAGGGCAACCCGTGCGAGATCGACGCCGAGCTGTGGACGACGCTCCTGGACGGGATCGAGGCCTACGACCCCGCGGAGATGCTCGTCGTGGTGCGGGCGGGCACGCGCGTGGGCGATCTCCGCCGCGAGCTGGAGGCGAATGGCCAGGAGTGGCCGGTCGACGTGGCCGACGACGCGACGGTCGGCGGCGCGATCGCGGCCGGCGTCGCCACGCCGCGGCAGCTGCGCGTCGGGATGCTGCGCGACACCGTCGTCGAGATGGAGGTCGCGACCGGCGACGGCCGACTGGTCAAGAGCGGCGCCCGCACCGTGAAGAACGTGACCGGCTTCGATGTGCATCGCCTGTTGACCGGATCGCTCGGGACCCTCGGCGTGATCACGCAGGTCGCGTTGAAGTTGCGCCCCATCCCGAGGCAGAGGAGGACCCTCGTCACCAGCGAGGGCGGACCTGCACTCGGCAACCAACTCCTCCATGGAGTTCCGTTACCCACTGCCGTGGTCGCCGAGGAACATCGCGTCGCCGTCCGCCTGGAAGGCTGGCCCGAGGAAGTGGAAGAGCAGACGGCGGCCGCGAGGAAGATCGTTGCCTGCGAGGAACTGGATGCGCCGTTCCCCGAACCGATCTTCCCGGACTCCCCGATCGTCGTTGAAGTTGCTGTGCCACCCTCCCGCCTCGAGGCGGCCCTCGAAGGACGAACGTCGTGGCGCGCACTCATGGGGATCGGTCTGGCGTGGGTGCCGGTCATGGACGCCGACGATCTGGCCTCGCTGCGAGAAGCGGTGAAGACCGAGCGAGGCATCGCGCCGGTGATCCGCGGCCCCGGCGGCCTGGGCGCCGCACCGGTCCCCGCCCCGGACGTGCAACGCCGGATCAAGGCGGCGCTCGACCCGGCCGGGATCCTCGCGCCCCGCCGCGCCTGGATCTAGCGGGGGCAGCTCATGCGGCGAGCGGATGCTCGTCGGGTCCCGGTTCGACATGGCCCGGCGGCGCCGAATGATCAGCCATCGACGCCGACAACACGTAGAGCGCGCCCGCGATGACCGGTGGGGAGCTGACCACCACCAGGGACGCGAAGCCGAGGGAACCCCCGATGCTGGAGACGAGGATGGGGATGATGCCGAGGACGAGCAGCATCCAGCCGGCGATCCTCGTCCGCTTGAGCCCGAGCGCGGCGATCGCGGCGGACATCGCGAACACGACGATCGCGCGGATGGGCCCGTGATGGTCCTCGAACGAACGCCACCCTTGTGGGTCGATCGCGAACCAGACGCTCACGCCGATCACCACCGCGATCAGGACGCTGAAGATCCGGACCGCCAGGTCCGGTCGGTACCAGGCAACGAGCACGCCCGCGATGAGGGGCGCCGCCCAGAGCGCGACGAGGGCCGCCGCCTCCCAGCCGCCCGGGTCCGTGAACGTCTCGCCGACGATGAACGCCCCGAAGAGGAACGTGATCAGGGCCATCAGCATGAAGCCCGCCCGCCGAAGGAAGCGGGCGCGAGACGCACGATCCCGGTGCCACACGAAGGAAACGACGAGGATGAGCGCGATCACCACGACCAACGGGAAGCCAACGATCATGTCGCACCTCCCCGGGTCGAGGAACCCAACTCCATAGAAGCACGTGCGGGTCATCAGCGATATCGCCGGACGGCCCGCGTTCAGGAGGACGACCGCCGAGCTCCGCGCCGAGAGCTGGAGACATCCGGACGCGGGTGGTAGCTGGCAGACTGAGGCCACGACCACGGAGGCATATGTGGCCACGCCGATCACCGACGTTGAAGATGCCCGCGACGCGTTCGCGCGCGGGGAGTGGGCCGAGGCCTACGAGCGGTACGCGAGCGCCGATGTCGCACACCTGAGCCCGGCCGACCTCGAGGCGTTCGCCGATTCGGCGTGGTGGACGTCCCGGCAGGTCGAGTCGTTCTCGATCCGGCAGCGTGCCTGCACGTCCTACGAGGAGGCCGGCGATCCGGAGGCCGCCGCTCGGTGCTCGTCCCGCCTGTGCATCGAACACGCCCTCCGGGGCGACACGGCCGCCTCGGCGGGCTGGTTGATGCGAGCCCAGCGTCTGGTGGAAGGGAGCTCCGAGTCCCGCGATGCCGGGTTCGTCATGATCGTGCGGGCACACATCGCGATCTTCCGCGGGGATCCGGCGACCTCGATCGAGCTGGCCCAACGCGCGGCGGGCATCGGTCGCCGCCTGCGCGATCTCGACCTCACGGTGATGGGGGTGCAGGTCGAGGGCCTGGCGCGGCTGGCCTCGGGGGACCTCACCGGAGGGATGGCGCTGCTCGATGAAGCGATGACCTCCGTGGTCGCGGGCGAGCTCACGCCGTACACCACCGGCATCGTCTACTGCAACGTGCTCGAGGCGTGCCTGCGTACCGCGGACCTCGGCCGCGCCCGCGAGTGGAACGACGCCGCGAGCGCCTGGTGCGACGCACTCCCGCCGGGCGCTCCGTTCCCGGGGATCTGCCGGGTGAACCGGATCCAGATCGCCGATCTGGGCGGCGCATGGCCGGAGGCGGAGGCGGAGGCGATCCTCGCCTCCCACGACCTCCTCGAGCTGTTCCCGCACGGCGCGGCGGTGGCGTTCTACGAGACCGGCGAGATGCGGCGTCGCTGCGGCGACCTCGCGGCCGCGGAGGAAGCCTTCCGGAGGGCCCACGAGCTCGGGATGGATCCGCAACCGGGTCTGGCGCTCCTTCGGCACGCACAGGGCAGACCCGATCCCGCCGTCACCGCGCTCCGACTGGCGATGGATGCCGATCCCGGCGACGGGCTCCGCCGCGCCCGACTGCTGGCGGCCGTGATCGAGGTCGCGCTCGACGCCGGTAGGCCCGAGACGATCCACGGCGCGCTCGAAGAACTCGACGGCCTGTCGGCCGCCATCGACGCGCCGGCGATCCACGCCCTGGCGGCGACCGCCCACGGGTGGGTGGAGCTCGCGGACGACGCGATCCCCGCGGCGTTGGGGTCGTTCAGGACGGCGACGGCGACCTGGCAGGACCTCGGACTCCCCTACGAGACGGCCCAGGCGCGCTTGGGGTACGGGCTCGCGCTCCGCGCCGCCGGCGACGAGGACGGCGCGACGCTCGAGCTCGGCGCGGCGCGCGCGGCCTTCGAGCGGCTCGGCGCCGCCCCGGACGCGGCGAGGGCCGCCGGGGCGCTCCGAGGCGCCGAGGCTGACATGCTCCCCGCCGGGTTGTCGGCTCGCGAGGCGGAGGTCCTCCGAGAGGTCGCCTCCGGCAAGTCGAACCGCGAGATCGCGGCCTCGCTGGTGATCAGCGAGCACACGGTGGCCCGTCACCTGCAGAACATCTTCGCGAAGGCCGGCGTGTCCTCACGCTCGGCCGCCACCGCGTTCGCGTTCGAGCACGGCCTGGCGTGAGCACCGACGACGCCGCACTCCGATGGTCCGTCTTGACCATCGAACCTGCCACGAAGGTTGGTTGGTCCTGTCGATGAGCTTGGTCCTCTCCCACGCATAACGTCCTTCCGTCGGCAGCGGAAGGAGACGGCGATGGACACCGAACGGACCGAGACCGTCATCATCGGCGGGAGTCAGGCGGGGCTGGCGGTGGGCTACCACCTCGCCCAGCGTGGACGCGACATGGTGATCCTCGAGGGGAGCGAGCGGATCGGGGACGCCTGGCGGAACCGGTGGGACTCCCTGCACCTGTTCACCCCTGCGCGGCACGACTCGCTCCCTGGCTGGGCGTTCCCCGCGAAGGGGTGGTCGTTCCCGTCGAAGGACGAGATGGGCGACTACCTCGAGGCGTACGCGACGAAGTTCCGGCTCCCCGTCCGAACCGGCGTCCGCGTGGACCGCGTCTCCCGGCGGGGCGACGGCTACCTGGTGGAGGGCGGCGGCCGACGCTGGGAGGCGGCGAACGTCGTCGTCGCGACCGGCCCGTATCAGACGCCGAAGGTGCCGGGGTTCGCGGCGGCGCTGCACCCCGACATCCGCCAGTTCCACTCCAGCGCGTA
>Ga0335082_10001712_pt1 | contig 23441 bp, 19 predicted proteins | sample Lox_Sample_41_FD_206718 | JGI IMG/M metagenome (GOLD analysis project Ga0335082, IMG submission 206718) | Soil microbial communities from Loxahatchee National Wildlife Refuge, Florida, United States - Lox_Sample_4.1 | ecosystem: Environmental > Terrestrial > Soil > Wetlands | place: USA...
ATGGCGTGAGGGCCTCGTCGACGTCGCGATCGGCGCCGCGGGACTTCCGGCCCTCGTCGACCTCCGCGGCACGCGGGACCACACCGGCCGCGAGCTCGAGGTGACCGTGCTCGCGCTGGCGGATCAAGTGGCGGCGGCCGCGGGGATGGTGATGGGGAAGGCGGCCCGCGTGCCGTCGGCCGTGGTCCGCGGCGTGGAGACGGCCGGGGCCCCGGCCGGCCGGGCGCGCGACCTCGTCCGCCCGGCCGAGCAGGACCTGTTCCGCGAGTCGCCGCTCGAGGCGATCTCGGCGCGCCGGACGATCCGGTCCTTCGGTCCCGGCACCGTGCCGCGGGAGACGATCGCGGATGCGATCGCCGCCGCGTGTACGGCGCCGGCGCCGCACCACACCCGGCCCTGGCACTTCGTGGTCCTCGATGGCGCACCGGCGAAGCGCGCGCTGCTGGGCGCGATCGCCGAGGCCTGGCGCGCCGACCTCCGCGACGACGGCACGCCGGACGCCGCGATCGAGCGACGGATCGCGCGGAGCGACGCGGTGCTCGGCGCCGCGCCGGCGCTGATCCTGCCGTTCGTCCGCTTCGACGGCGCGCACCCGTACCGCGACGTGGAGCGCGCGGAGGCGGAGCGCGAGATGTTCCTGCTCTCGGGCGGCGCGGCGATCCAGAACCTCCTGCTGGCCCTGCACGCGCAGCTGGTCGCGTCGTGCTGGATCAGCTCCACGCTGTTCTGCCAGGACGAGACGCGGAGCCTCCTTGGCCTCGACGACGGGTGGTACGCGCTCGGAACGGTCGCCTGCGGACCGATGCCGGAGGGCGGGGCCGTGCGGCCCCGCCCTCCGGTGGATCCCGGCGCGTTCTCGCGGTTCGTCTAGCCGACGACCCCGTGGATGAAGTACCACGTGAAGATCGCGGCCACGATGTACATCAGCGGATGGACCTCGCGAGCCTTCCCGCGCAGCACCGCGATGACCGTGTAGGACACGAACCCTGCGCCGACGCCGTTCGTGATCGAGTACGTGAACGGCATCAGCGTGATCGTGAGCAGCACCGGGATGCCCATGCCCGGATCGCTCCAGTCGATGTCCTTGACCAGGGTCATCATGTAGTAGCCGACGATCACCAGGATCGGCGCCGTCGCGACCGACGGCACGATGCCGGCGATCGGCGCGAAGAACATGCACAGCAGGAACAGCACCCCGACCACGACCGACGTCAGGCCGGTCCGCCCGCCCTGCGACACGCCGGAGGCGCTCTCGATGTAGGTGGTGTTCGACGACGCGGACGCGGCCCCGCCGGCAACGGCCGCGAGTGAGTCCACCAGCAGCACCCGCTTGATGCCGGGGAGCCGGCCGTCGGCGTCGAGCATCTTCGCCTCGCCGCCGATCCCGATCACGGTGCCCATGGTGTCGAAGAAGTCCGACAGCATCACCGAGATGACGATCGCGGCCGCGGTCCAGAAGCCGAGCTTGCTGAGGAACGTGAAGTTGAAGTTCCCGACGAGCGAGAAGTTCGGGCTCGCCGTGAGGTGGCGGAAGCCGGGCCAGGCGGCCGAGCCGTCGGTGATCACGCCCAGGTGCTTCACCTCGTTCACGATCGTCGCGGCCACGGTCGTCGCGATGATGCCGATCAGCAGCGCGCCCTTCACCCGCCGGGCGACCAGCGCACTCGTCACGAGAAGGCCGAACGCGAACAGCGCGAGGCTCCAGGTCTGGAACTTCGGCACGATCGTCAGGATCGGCGGGTTCGCGCCCGCGACCACGACGCCCGCGTTCACCAACCCGATCAGCGCGATGAACAGCCCGATGCCGATCCCGATCGCCCGTTTGAGATCCATCGGGATCGCGTTGAGGATCAGCTCCCGGACCCCCGTCAGCACGAAGATCGTGATCAGGACGCCCTCGGCAACGATCACGCCCATCGCCTGCGGCCACGTGAGGCCGAGCGTCCCCACCAGCGTGAACGCCACGAACGCGTTGAGCCCGAGCCCCGCCGCGATCGCGAACGGGTACTTCCCGTAGATCCCCATCGCGAGCGTCATCACGCCCGCGACGAGCGCGGTGACCGTCAGAACTTCCGGGAACGTGAGGCTGACGCCCTGATTGTCCTTCACGGCCCCGAGGATCGCCGGGTTGACGAACAGGATGTACGCCATCGTCAGCCAGGTGGTGATGCCGGCTGCGATCTCGGTCCGGACCGTCGATCCGCGGTCGGTGATGCCGAAGAAGCCGTCCAGACCACTGCGATGCGGCGCCTCGGGTACCCGGACGACGCTGCCCCGGTCGGTGTCCGCCATGCAGACCCCCTCTCACGAGGCCGGCGCGACGGTCGCCGGCGCGCGACGGGGAAGGCGGCCGAAGCATAGGGAGGGCCGGGAGAACACGCAAACGGTTCCGGGCGCAACGGGCCGTGTCCATTACCCTTGGCGCGGCGTTCCGGAGGTGTTCCGGAGCGGAACGGAGCGCGGGAACGGTGGCGAGGCAGACACAGAGCGGCCAGGGCGCGGACGGGCGGCAGACGAAGGCCGAGAAGAAGGAGCAGGCCCGCCTGGAGCGCATCGAGCTCCAGCGCAAGATGGCAGCGCGCAAGCGCAACCGGACGATCCTCGTGATCGGCGTCGTGGCCGCTGCGCTCGCGATCGGCGGCGTGGTCTTCCTGACCGGGGGCTCGAAGGATGACGGGATCACGGTCCCGTTGCCGAACCCGGACTCGCTCCCCGGGATGCTCCGGACGGCGCCACCGTGGCCGAACAACACGGCGCAGCTCCCCGCCCGCTTGCACGCGCTCGACCTGCCGCAGCTCGGCACCGTCCTGCACCACCACGTCCGGCTGTTCGTCTACGTCGACGGCCGGCCGGTGACGGTGCCGATGAACATCGGGCTGAGCGCGACGGCGGCCTCGCCCCTGCATACGCACGACACGACCGGCACGGGCCATGTGGAGTCCGAGGATCCGACCTTCGCGCCGGTGCTGGGGCAGTTCTTCGACGTCTGGGGCGTCTACCTCACGAAGGACTGCCTCGGTGGCCAGTGCGGGGACGGCACGAACCAGGTCCGGGTGTTCGTCAACGGCAAGGAGTGGGGCGGCGACCCCACGCAGGTGCCGCTGACCGATCTCAGCGCGATCGTCGTCACGTTCGGCACCGCCGATCAGTTGCCGAACCCGATGCCGAACACCTTCACGTTCGGCTCTTGAGGTGCCCGCGAAGGGCCGCGAGCGAGCGGCGGAACAGCAACGCGGCGCCCGCCGAGACTCGTACCGACGGGGCCTGGGGTTCTTCGCGATCAGCCTGTTCGCGCTGGCCGTCTTCTGGTTCGTGACCCGGCCCCCGGCGCCGCGCCCGATCCCGGCCTCGGCCGTGCGGTCCGCCACCGCCGCCGGCTGTTCGGTGGCGGCGCGACAGTTCGAGTCCAAGCCGAGCCGCGCGCACCTGTCGCCGGGCGAGGATCCTCACTACACCGAGCACCCGACGACGGCCGGCGCGCACAACCCTATCCCGCTGCCGAGCCAGCCGCGCATCTACACCGGGCCCGTCGACGAGACGGCCTCGGTGCATTCGCTGGAACACTCGGCCGTGATCGTGTACTACCGGCCCGTCGGCGACGGGGGGATCGATCAGGCGGTCGTCGACCGCTTGACGGCCGTCGTGCCGACGTTGCCCTACACGTACCTGATCCCGTATCCGGACCTGCCGGCCGGCCAAGGGCTCGCCATCACCGCGTGGAACATGATCCAAACCTGCCCCACGTCGATCCCGGCGACCTCCGCCGAGACGATCGTCCGCGGTTTCACGACCGCGTTCGCATGTACCCGCAACGCGCCCGAGGCCCGGTCGGGGTTCTGCTGATCGCGGCCGGTCAGGTCCGGGTGATCGTGCAGGCGCCCACGGGCGGACACGCGATGGCGCCGTGCTCGAAGGTGCCGCTCTGGGTGCCGTCGCCGGCGGCGGCGACCCGCGACGTGGGGAAGCCGAGCGGGCCGGTCGCCCCGCCGTCGCCGAGGAAGGCGTCGAGCACCGGGCCCCAGACCGCGAACGTGCCGACGCCGTCCTTCGCGTAGATCCGGCCGCCCACGAACCCGATCCGCTTGCAGCCGGCGCACACCGCGGCGACGTTCGGCTGGATCGCCGTGACGCCGGCGAGTGGCACACCGAGGACCCCCGCGGCGGCGCCCACCGCCCGGTACTCGGCGTCGAGCGGCCCGCGGAGCCAGACCGTCAGGCGCTTCGCGTCGTTGCGGTATAAGCCGCCCACCGCGAACAGCTGCTGCTCGCCGCCGACGACGGCCTGCTGCGGTGATGCCGGAAGCCCCGGCCCGCACATCAGGCCGTCGTAGGTCGAGCGGAGGTCGCCGGTGATGTTGCGATCGCTGTTGATCCAGACGCGGTCGTCGCTGAGGCCCAGCCCGGCCCGCAGCTCGGCACCGGAGAGGACCGCGTCGCCCATGGCGCCGTGGGCCTGGAGCGAGATGATGCGGCCGCCCTCGCCCCGGACCACCGCGCCGAACCCCGCGATCTGCCCGATCGAGCCCGTGTACGGCGCGAGCCGGGCGGTGAGGGAGACGGCGTCGAAGCTCTTCGACCAGTCGGTCCATGGGTTCGCCGGCGTCCACTCCCCCGGGTCGCACACGCCGGTGAGCCACGGGATCGCGAACGCCGGGTTGCCGCCGTGCCAGACGTCCTGTACGTCATCGGAGTGCCCGCCGTCGGAGGCCGCGTAGAAGGCCTGGATCACGGCGCCCCGGTAGGTGACCACCTCGCCGGTCGTCGCGTGGACCGCGCTGACCCATCGGGCCCCGCCGGTGCCACCCTCACGGTTGTACCCGATGTACGTCTGATCGCCGGCGCCGTCGGTCAGGTCGCAGTTGCAGTCCGCGCGCAGGCCCGCGTGCGTGATGTCGTAGACCGCGTAGGTCCGGGCGGCGTCGGCCTGTGCTTCGAGCGCCTGCATCGGCCACGCGGCAGGTACTTCACCGATCCCGAGCAGGTAGTCCTCCAGGCTGAGGCGTGCGATCAGCCGTTCGACGCATCCGTCGGCGTCGCCGCACGAGGTCAGGTTGAACTCGATCGATCCCCGGTTGTAGGCGAAGCCCGTCCCCCAGATCGCGTCGGCCTCCGGGATGAACACGCGGGCCCTCGTGGGGACGTACGTCACCACGAGGTTCTGTGTGGGGCCGCCCCATCCATGGCCTCCCACGAGCGCGCCCGCGGCGTCGCGGACCCCGTAGTCCTTCGCGCGGGCGTTCACCGTCCACGTCGTGCCCTTCGCGATCGTGCCGACCGGAACGCGTGTCGAGCCCGCGCCGACCCACAGCCGGACCGGGCCGCCCTGCGCGGTCAGGTGGATCCGCGTCCGGTCGGTCGTGAGGCCGATCCGCACGGTCTTCGGCAGGGTCGCGACCGGCCGCACGGCGGTGCCCTGATAGAAGTGCGTGAGGATCTGTCCGTGCGTCCAGCCCATCTTGGCCATGCCGTAGGCGCCCCACTGCGACATGCCGAGCCCGTGCCCGTTGCCGGAGCCGTAGAACGTGAAGGTCGACGCGGCCTCTGCCGACGGCCCGGCCGCGGGCATCAGCATGGCGGCGGCCACGAGCGCAACCGCGAGCGCGAACGAGGTACGTCGAAGCATCGCCAGCCCGATCCATCCCCCCGGCGGGTGCCGGTCCGCTCCAGCATCGACGCGCGGCCGGGCCTCGTTGAGTCGGTCGGGCGGGGGATAGAGGGTGTCGGAGTGTCCAGAGAGCTTACGCGGGAGACGCTACGGCGTCGACACCGACCTTCGTCCCGATGAGCTCGAGACGGTCGGGCACGCGCGAGCCCGCACCCAGCACGCCGTCGCGGATCGAGGCGCCGCGCCCGACGTGCGCGCCCGGCCCCACGATCGTGCGCTCGATGTGGGCCTCGGCGCCCACGTCGGCGCCGGCGAGGAGCACGCTCTCCTCGACCACGGCGTCGGGGCCGATCCGCGCCTCGGGACCCACCGCGACCCTAGCCCCGACGCGAGCAGCGACGTCGACGGACGCATCGGGCGCGATCCACGGGTTCGGATAGCGGAGGCCGCGGACCTTCCCATCCAGCACGTCGGCGTGCGCCTGGAGGTACTTCTCCGGCGTCCCGAGGTCGAGCCAGTAGGCCTCCGCCGAGAACCCCACCACGACGGACCCTGCTCCGATGACGGCGGGGAAGATCTCGCGTTCGATCGAGATCTCGCGGTCGGCCGTCCAGCGGCGAAGGACCTCCGGCTCCACGATGTACGTCCCGGCGTTCACGTCCCCCGGAACGGTCTCCTCGGGCTTCTCGAGGAACGCCGTGACGCGCCCGTCGGCCGCGCGCTCGACGAGCCCGAACGCGCGCGCGTCCGGCACGTGGTGCAGCGCGATCGTGACGGCCGCGGCGCCGTCGCGGTGCGCCCGCATCATCGCGGTCAGGTCGAGGTCGGTGAGGATGTCGCCGTTCAAGGCGAAGAAGGGCTGATCGCCGATCGCATCGAGCGCGTGGACGATCGCCCCGCCCGTGCCCAGCGGGCGCTCCTCCGTCACCCAGGTGATCGTCGGCTCGTCCCGGCGCGCCTGGATGAACGGATGGAATGCCTCCTCGAGGTACGGCGAGGACATCACGACGTGGTGGACCCCGTGGGCGACCAACCGGTCCAAGGTGTGGCCGAGGATCGGGCGGTCGACGAGGGGGAGCAACTCCTTCTTCACGGTCTCGGTCAGCGGCCGCATCCTCGTGCCGAATCCGCCGACGAGGACGATCGCGTTCATCGACGGATCGCTCCCCACGACCACACGATCTCGGCCTGGAGGCGGAGCGCCGCCCAGGCGGCTGGGAGGGTGAGCCGCCGCCATCCGCGTGCGCGATGGATCCGGTAGTAGCGGTAGATGCTCCGTGCGTGCATCACGACGAGCCGGTGCGGACGTCGTCCGTCGGGCATCGTCGAGACGCCGACCTCGTGAAGGATCTCGATCGCCGGCGTGTAACGAACCTCCCAGCCGGCCGTGGACAGCCGCGTGGCGATGTCGAGCTCCTCCGCATACAGGGGGAAGCCCTCGTCGAAGCCGTCGATCTCGTCGAACGCCGTGCGGGGCATCAACATGCACGCGCCCGAGACCCAATCGACGGTCCGCGGCGTGCTGCGGTCCCACCCGTCGAGCTCGTAGCGGCGCGTGAACCGGTTGTTCCGCGTGAACGGCGACAGGAACGCGTGCCCGGCTCCTTCCGCCACGCTCGGGAACCGGCGCCCGCTCGCATACAGCGTGCCGTCGGCGTTGCGGATCGCCGGGCCCAGGATGCCTGCGATCGGCGCGGCGGCCGCGATCGCCCGATACTCCTCGAGCGTGCCGCGCCACCACTCGGTGTCGGGGTTCAGGAACAACAGGTACGGCGCCTTCGTCTCGCGGGCGCCCTGGTTCCACGCCGGCGACAGGTATCGGTTCGTCGGGTTCTCGATCAGCCGCACGTCGGGGTGCGCCGCGAGCGCCGCGCGGTGCGAATCGTCGCTCGAGGCGTTGTCGATCACCAGCACGTCGACCGCGATATCCCCCCGGTGGCGCTCCAGCGACGCGAGGCAGCGCTCGAGCCACGCTCCGGTGTTGTAGTTGACGATGACGACGGCGACGTCGGCCGCCGCGGGGTCGCTCATGCGTGCGGGGTCTGCGCGACGAGCACGATCCCGACGACGATGCACACGACGCCGATCCACCGAAGCGGCGGCACCGTCTCGTGCAGCACGAGCACCGAGAACCCGACGATCAGCACATAGCCGAGCGCCGCGAACGGGTAGGCGAACGACAGCGATGCGCGCGACAGCGCGAACAGCCACGAGACGGCCGCGAGGCCGAACAGCACGAGCCCCGCCCACACGCGCGGAGACGACAGGAGCGCCTTCAGGCCTCCACTGCCGATGTGCAGCACGCCGCCCTGCGCCTCGGTGACGTGGTCCACGCCGGACTTCAGCGCGATCTGGGCGACGGCGGCGATCGTCACCGAAACGAGGATCAATCCGATCAGCATGCGTCTGCTGCCTTTCTCCGTGGTGAGGGTCGGGTCGTTCGGTCCGGGGAGCTCGGTCGGTTCGTTCACGCGTCGTCCACCTCGGTCGCTACGGGCATGTAGGTCTGGTCCCGCCGTCCCTCCATCTGCCGGACCTCGAAGGAATACCGCTGGTCCTGCACGTGGTACACGCGTTGGTTGTCCCGCGAGTGCACCCCGAGCGTCACCCAGTACTTCCCTCCGGTGAACGGCAGCGGGCCGAGCCGGAAGCGCACGCGACGCTTCCCGTCGACACGGCCCAGGTCGACACCCTGCCGCGCGGTATCGCCGCCGAACACGAAGTTGTTCGCGCCGTCGTGCAGGGCGAAGCTGACGACGGGGTCGGTCACCGGTTCGTTCGCCTTCAGGTCCACCTGGATCGTCAGGGTCTCACCCGGATCCAGCGGGCCGTCGATCGGGTCCAATCCACGGAGCAGCGCCGTGCCGAAGATCTCGACCTCCTTCGTGCCCTCCTCGCGGGCGAACTCCAGGTCGTGATGCAAGATCGTGAGGCGCATCTCCCGCACGACGTCGTCCGGCGATCCCGACGCGTACACCACGCCGCGGTTCAGCATCACCGCGGCGTCGCACAGCTGCCGGGCCAGGTCGAGCGCGTGCGTGACCAGGACGATCGTGCGCCCCTCGGTCTGGAACGTCCGGATCCGGTCGAGGCACCGCGCCTGAAAAGCCTCATCGCCGACCGCGAGCACCTCGTCGATCAAGATGATCTCCGGATCGACGTGCACGGCGCACGCGAATCCCAGGCGCATCAACATCCCGGAGGAGTAGAACTTCACCTGCGTCTGCATGAACTCCTCCATCTCGGCGAAGCCCACGATGTCGTCGTAGACGCGGTCGGTCGCCTTCCGCGACAAGCCCAGGAACGACGCGTTCAGGTAGACGTTCTCGTGGCCGGTGAGCTCCGGGTGGAAGCCTGCACCCAGTTCCAGGAGCCCCGCGATGCGGCCGCGCTCCCGCACGAGGCCGGCCGAGGGACGGAGGATGCCGGCGATCACCTTCAGCAGGGTGCTCTTGCCCGATCCGTTGTGCCCGATCAACGCGAGGGACTCGCCCTCCGTCACCGACAGCGACACATCCCGCAGGGCCCAGAAGTCGTCGGCGCGCACGCGCCCGGCCAGCAGGCGCTGCTTCAGCGACGACGGCTTCTCCTTGTACATCCGGAAGCGCTTCGAGACGCTGAGCACCTCGATCGCCGGGGAGCTCACAGCTCCTCCGCGAAGTCGCCCGACATGCTGAAGAAGACGCGCCAGGTGAAGTACAGGACCACCGTCGCGATGGCGGTCACGCATGCGAGGCCGATCGCGAGCTGCCCCGCCGTGTACGGGGCGAGCTTCTGCGCGGCATCGGCGGAGTGGTACAGGGCCCGTTGGAAGCCGAAGACGACCCACGTGATCGGGTTCAACAGGTAGATGCGCCAGAAGATCGAGCCGTGCGGGTTCTTCGCGAGGTTCGTGGCGACGATGCCCGCGGGGTAGACGATCGGCGTCATCCAGAACCAGACGAGGAGGGCGAGTCCGATCAGGTGCTGCACGTCGCGGTAGCGCACGTTGAGCGCGGAGACCCAGAAGGTCACCGCGAGCGTCACAGCCAGGAGCGCGACGAACGCGACCGGATAGAGCCACACGACGTCGAGCTGGAACCCGTACCCGGACACGATCATGAACACGAAGAACACCATCGACTGGAGCGCGAAGTCGAACAGGGCGACCCCGATCGACGCCAGCGGCAGGATCTCCCTGGGGAAGTAGACCTTCTTCACGAGGTTCGCGTTCGCGATCACGGACTGCGCGCCGGCCGCGAGCGAGACGGAGAACAGGTTCCAGGCCAGCAGACCGGCCAGCAGGAACACCGGGTAGTCGAGCAGGCTGCTGCCGAGCGCCTTCGAGACGAACTCGAAGACCGCGAGGAAGACGATCGGGTTGAGGACCGACCAGATGGCCCCCAGGACGGAGGCCGTGTACTTGACCTTCAGCTCCTTGCGGACGAGGTTGAGGATGATCTCGCGGTACGCGTAGAGCTCGCGGACGCGCCGGCCGACGCGCAGGCGGGGCGGCTCGGACGTGCGCTCGGTGACCTCGATGGTTGCGGCGATCGCTGGTGCTCCTGCTCCGGGACGTCGGGCGGCCGGTCCGCGGCGAACCCGCTGGTCAGAGAGCAAGTCTAGCAACGCGATACGGCGCAGCCTCGAGCAGATGTGACGTTCCGGCGACGCGCCGTGTGGCTCATCGGCGAAGGAGGTCCGCCAGGGCGTCCTGCAGCGGCGGCATCGGCTCGATCCCGAGGTTCGACACGAAGACGCTCGTGAGCGTGGAGGACCGGGGCCGCCGGGCGGGGCGGTGGAGGTCGATGCTGCGTTGCGGGTGCACGGTGCCGACGAAGGAGCCGAGCTCCTTGCACCGGCTCAGCACCTGGTGCCACGTGGCCGCCTCGGGTCCGGCCAAGTGGTACGTGCCGAACCGGTGCGTCAACACGAGGGGAACCAAGCGCTCGGCCAGGTGCCGCACGTAGGTCGGCGACCCGGTGCGGTCCGCGAGCGCCGCGGCGTCGCCGCCGCGGCGCAGGCGCTCGATCTGCGACGACACATAGTCGTCCCCGCCACCGAAGACGTACCCGGTCCGCACGATGAAGGAACGCGGATGGACATGGCGCACCATCCGCTCGCCCGCCAGCTTCGCCCGCCCGTAGACGTTGACCGGACCCGGCGCATCCGCTTCGTCGTACGGACCGTCCTTCTCGCCGTCGAACACGAAATCGGTCGAGACGTGCAGCAGGATCGCGTCGCACGAGCCGGCGGCGAGGGCCAGCGACTGCGGCCCCTGCGCGTTGTCTCGGAACGCACGGGCGGGATCCGTCTCGTTCCCGTCGACGTCGGTGAACGCGGCGAGGTTGAGCACCGCCTCGGGTCGCAGCGGCGGCACGGTCCGCATCACGGCACCGTGATCGCCGATGTCGAGCTCCGCGTGGGTCAGCGCGACGACGTCATGATGGGCCGGCACGACGTCGAGGAACGCCCGCCCGAGGCCACCGCCGGCCCCGGTGATCAGGAGCCTCACGAGGCGGCCCCCGCCGGCCGCGGCGCGGTGACCACATCGACCGCGTGCGCATGCCGGAGGCGGTCCAGGTACTCCGCGTACCACTCGACCGTCTCGGCCAACCCCTCGTCGAACGCGATCGCCGGCGCCCAGCCGAGCGCCCGTACCCGGTCGGCGCGGACGCCGTAGCGGAAGTCGTGCCCCGGCCGATCGGGGACGGAGGTGATGAGCGCCGGATCCGCGCCTGCGAGCGCCACGATCCGCTCCGCAAGCTCGCGGTTCTCGAGCTCGTGCCCGTCCCCGATGTTGTAGACGGTGCCGGGCTCGCCGTGGTCGAGCACGACGATCGCGGCGCGCGCCCAGTCCCGCACGTGGAGGAACTCCCGGCGCTGCCGGCCGTCGCCGTAGACCGGCACCGGCGTCCCCTGGAGCGCGTTGATCGCGTACGTGGGGATCACGCGTTCGATCTGCCGGGGGCCGTAGGCGTTCGTGCCGCGGACGACGGTGACGTTCGCGCGGTAGGTCGTGACGTAGGCCTGGCACAGCAGGTCCGCGGCGGCCTTGCTGGCCGCGTACGGCGAGCGCGGCCGCAGCGCGGCGTCCTCGTCGAACAGGCCGCCGGCCGGGTCGCCGGCACCGTAGACCTCGTCCGTCGAGAGCAGGAGCATCCGCACCCCGGCGGCGCGCGCGGCCTCCAGGACGGTCTGCGTGCCGAGCACGTTCGACTCGAGGAACCCGCGGGCGCCGTCGATCGAGCGGTCCACGTGGGACTCCGCGGCCGCGTGGATCACGGCGTCGGTCCCCCTCAGCACCTGACGCACGCCTTCGTCGTCGTTCACGTCGCCCAGGACGAATGAGAACGCCGGATCGTCCGCATGCCGCTCGAGGTTCATCATCGAGCCGCCCGCCGAGAGCCGGTCCACCACCGTCACGGTCCGGCCCTCGTCGAGCAGCGCGTCAACCAGGTGCGAGCCGATGAAGCCGGCGCCGCCGGTGACGACCACGTGCTGGGGCATGTCGGACCTTTCGGTTCGGCGGGACGGCGCCGAGTCTAGCGGGCGCGTTCGGCGGCCCGATGCAGCGCCGCGGCCGTCGAGCGCGCGCACCGCTGCCAGGTGAACGTCGCGACCCGCGCGGTGCCCGCCGCCCGAAGCACGTTGCGCAGATCCTCGTCATCCAGGAGCTGGGCCAGGCCCTCGGCGATCGCGCCCGGATCGTCTGGGTCCACGAGGAGCGCCGCGTCGCCGGCGACCTCCGGCAGGGCCGAGGTCGACGACGTCAGGACCGGCACGTTCGCCGCGAAGCCCTCCAGCACCGGGAACCCGAACCCCTCGTAGCGGGACGGGTACGCGAGCACCTCGGCGCCGGATAGGAGGGCGCGGCGGTCCTCGTCGGGCACGAACCCCGTGCGGATCACGCGACGCTGGACGTGCTCGGGCAGCTCGGCGACCGCGTGGTCGATCCGCTCGGCGTAGCCGGGCGCCCATCGGACCTTGCCGCCGACCACGACGAGCGAGATCGGGTATTCGAGCATCGCGAACGCGCGCACGAGCGTCTCGAGGTTCTTCCGCGGCTCGAGGCCGCCGACGAACAGGACGTACGGACCGTCGATCCCGTAGCGGCGCCGGACGTCCTCCACCTCCGGCGGCGGCGCCGGATGGAACGCGTCGGCGTCGACGCCGTGGTGGATCACCTCCACGCGATCCGGTGGAACCGAGCCGGTCTCCACCAGATCGTCGCGCACCGCGGACGACGGGACGATCGCGGCGGCGCAGGTCCGCAACGCCGCCGCGAACCGCGAGCGCCACCGGGCGTTGTGATGCGGAGCGGACGCCGGCAGCACCGACCAGGCCATGTCGTGCACGACCAGGACGCACCGCTGCGGCTCGCCGGTCGGCGGCGGCAGGAAGTTCGTCGCGACGAACAGGTCGGCGTCGCGGACGAGCCATTCAAGGCGCGGCAGTCGCGTCCGCGCGCTGACGGGCCCGAAGAAGCGGATCGGGAAGCGCGTCGCCTTCTCGGTCAGGTTCGGCGCTCTGCCGGCGAAGCGGCGCGACCGGGCGCCGATCCCCACGAGGTCGAGGTACCAGGCAAGGTAGTGCGTGTCCGGATCGGCGGGCGGCAGGTAGCGGAGGATCGCGTCCGTATAGACGCCGACACCGGTGCGACGCGGCTCGACGGCCGGCCGTGCATCGATCGCGAAGCGCGTCACGCGCCGGAGGTTAGTCCACCTCGAGGCGGCTCTGGTCACCCACCACGAGCCGGTGCCGTCGCGATGCGGCCTGCCCGCGCATCTCGACGTCGACGTTGCGCCCCAACAACGACCCCGTCAGCTCGTCGACGCCGACCACCCGGCACCCCTCCATCAGGATCGAATCGCGGATCACGCTCCCGACGATCTCGCACCCGGGCTCCAGCGAGACGTCCGGCCCCAGCGTCGAATCCTCCACGATCGCGTTCGCGCCGATCACGACCGGCCCGACCAGCCGGCTCCTCGTGACCTTCGCGCCGGGACCGACGACCGCGACGCCCTCGACGGACGTCGCCGCGTCCACCTCGCCCTGCAGGGACGGCGTCGCCAGCGACAGCAGCATCCGGTTCGCCTCGAGCAGGTCGTCCGGCTTGCCGGTGTCCTTCCACCAGCCCTCCAGCATCTCGACCCGGACCGAGGCGCCGCGGTCGACGAGCCACTGGATCGCTTCGGTGATCTCATACTCCCCGCGCCACGACGGCTCCAGCGAGGCGCACGCCTCGAGGATCGAGTCGTCGAACAGGTAGACGCCCACGAGGGCCAGGTCGGAGACGAACTCCTTCGGCTTCTCCACCAGGCGGACCACGCGGTCGCCGTCGAGTTCCACCACGCCGAACCGCTCCGGCTCGGGCACCCGGGCCACGAAGATCTGCGCGTCGGGGCGGGTGCGCTCGAACTCGCGGACGAACCGCGTGACGCCCTCGAGGATCACGTTGTCGCCGAGGTACAGCAGGAACGGTTCGCCGCGGACGAAGTCGGCCGCCGTGAGGACGGCATGGGCCAGGCCGAGCGGCGCGGGCTGGTGGACGTACGTGATCCGGATGCCCCACCGGCCGCCGTCCCCCACGGCCGTGCGGACCTCGTCCTCGTTCGGCGGGCCGACCACGATCGCGACGTCGTCGATGCCGGCGTCGCGGATCGCACCCAGCGCGTGGAACAGGATCGGCGTCCCGCCGACCGGGATCAGTTGCTTCGCCTGCGTGTGCGTGATGGGGCGGAGCCGCGAGCCCTCGCCGCCGGACAGGACCACCGCGCGCATGGGCGCGAGTCTACGGGGTCGGCCTAGGGGGACGGGCTCGGGCACTGGTTCGTAGCCGGCGAGCCCGTGCCCGATCCGGATCCGGCCGGGGTCACGTGGTAGGTGGCGGGCACCACGATCGCGACCGGCACGCCGTGCAGGGCCGCCGAGGACACGAGCTTCAGCCCGGGGAAGTACGAGGCGACCACATGCGCGTAGGCGTCCTGCCCCGGCCGGAACACGATCGCCGCGCCGTGGACGCCCGTCGGGGCCTTCGACGCGTCCCAGATCCCCGGTGACACGTCGAAGCCGGCCCGCACGAGGAGGTCCTCGACGCCGGCGGCCTTGCCGCGGGAGTCCGCGTCGATCACCGCCACCGTGGTGTTCGCCTCCGAGGGGGGTGTGTTGATCAGCTGCGTGCCGACCCCCGTGATCGGCTTGCCCTCGCGGATCGCGGCGAAGATCTCCTTGGCCGACGGATCCATCTTCACGACGGACTGCGTACCGATCATCGCGGTCGCGTCGCCCGGGACCGCGCGGAACTCGACCGCGCCGGTCGAGATGCCCCGGAGCTGCCCGACGAGGTACACGAGGTCGCCGGGCAAGAGCTTCTTGTCGCGGTGCAGGCTCGCGAGGACCGGCGAGACGAGCCCGGGCGCCTTCACGATCTCGCTCGGGGACAGCATCTGGTTGATCACCGAGCGCATGAACTGCTGTTGGCGGCCGATCCGCGAGAAGTCCGGGATCGCGTCGCACGGCAGGTGCCGCGTCCGCACGTACGCGAGCGCCTGGAGGCCGACCAGGCGCTGGCAGCCGGGCACGACGTCGAGGCCGGTGTTCGGATCGACGATGTGCCCCACCTCGTTGTAGTAGGTCCGCACGACGTTGCCCTTCGCGTCGCTCCCGTCGACCCAGCCTGGGGTGTTCACGTTGTACGCCGGGATGCACATGTCCACCCCGCCGAGCGTGTCGACCACCTTCTCGAAGCCGTTGAGATCCACGTAGAGGTAGTGGTCGATCGACAGGCCGGTGAGATCCGTGATCGTCTGCGCGAGGAGCTGCGGGCCGCCGTGCTCGAGGCCGCCCTCGAACGCGGCGTTGATCTTGTTCATGCCGTGCCCGGGGATGTGCACCCACAGGTCCCGGGGGAACGACAGCACGATCGCCTTCTGGAGCCGGGGATCGGTGTGCACCAGCATGATCGTGTCGGCCCGGTTCGAGCCCCCGATGTCTTTGTTGTTGCCGAACGCCGTCGTCTGCTGTGCGTTCAGCCCTGCCCGCGAGTCCGAGCCGAGCAGCAGGTAATTGCAGGGCTCGGTCGCGCAGTTGCTCGTCGGCAGCGCATGGCCACCCTTGTCCGTCTTCGTGAAGCCCGACTCCGTCCCGACGTTCCGCAGCTGCACCCAGCGCACGGCGCCGGCGACGCTCGCGATCCCCACCACGAGGGACAGCGATGCGGTGATCGCGACGAGGGCTCGAAGGAGCCCGCTGTGCGGAGCCGAGCTCGAGGTCATGACGTCTTCCAGCGTAGTGGGTGCCGATCGTGAGACGCCCGGGAGGGCTGTGGTGTTCCCGTGGCGCTCTCGCGGCCGATAGCCTCGATGCCCGTGCGACGGTGTGGCATCATGCGCCGCACGCGAAGGGTTGTGCGGGGAGGAGACGCAGATCGTGAGCGAACGGGTGTCCGTCCTGCTCGTCGGGCTGGACGAGGCCGAGGAGCGGCCGCTGCAGCGCGACGACGCGTTCTCGATCGAACGCGCCGCGACGCTGGAGGGGCCGGTCGACGTCAACGCGCTGGTCGTGGCGGTGCCGCCGGGCGGCCCGCTCGAGGCGCTGCGGAACGCGCGCCGCTACGCGCCGGATGCCGCGATCATCGCGGTGACGGCCGTCGGGAACGACGCCGACGGGACGGTGGCCATCCACGCCGGCGCCGAGGATCACCTCGTGCGGGACGACGCGCTCGGCGCCCTGCTCCCGCGGGCCGTCCGGTACGCGGTCGCGATCCGCCGGATGCGGCGCGAGCTCGAGACGGTGGATCCCGCGACGACGCTGCCGAACCTGCGCGGCTTCGGCGCGATCGCGGAGCATCACCTGCGGATGGCGGACCGTGCCGGTCACCCGATCGTGTTCGTGTTCGTCCGCCTGGCCGAGCTGGCCGAGGTGCGATCCGCACTGGGGCCTGACGCGGCCGACGAGCTGGCGCGCGACGCCGCGGCCGTCCTGTTGCGGGCGGTCCGGGACTCGGACGCCCCCGCGCGCATCGCGCCCGACACGTTCTGCGTGCTGCTCACCGGCTCCGCCGAGGGCGCCGAGGCGACCGTCCTGTCTCGCCTCGTCGAAGCCATGGCCGAGCACGACGCCGGCAGCGACCGCCCTCGCCTCGCGTTGGCCGTCGGGAGCGCCCGGTACCGGCCGGGGAGCGGAGGGAGCCTCGGGGTCCTCCTGGAAGAGGCCGCGCGCTCCCTCTCGGTCCCCTGAGATCAGCTCACGATCAGGGCGGTCACCATCCCGTACATGCCCTCCGGCCCCTCCACGTGGGGAAGGATGTGGCAGTGGAACGCCCACACACCCGGGTACACGGCGTGCACGAGCACGTCGAAGCGCTGCCCGGGGGCGATCACGAGGGTATCGGCCATGTAGGGCTGATCCAGCGGGAACCCATCCTGCGCCACCACCTCGAAGTGATAGCCGTGCAGGTGCATCGGGTGAAGCATCGACCCCTCGTTCGCGAGGTGGATCAGGACCCAGTCGTCGCGCTTGGCCATGATCGGCTCCGTCGCGGGGAACGACTTCGCGTTCAGGTTGTACCCGAGCGGCCCGTCGCCGACGAACAGGATGGATTCCGTGCCGATGGGCGCCGGCGCGCCCGTCTTCAGGTAGCCCATCGGATCGAGCGTGAAGGACGGGTAGCGCCAGGTGCCCGACTTCGGCAGCACCATGAACGCCCCGTAGAGGCCCTTACCCACCTGCTCCGTCGAGTTGAAGTGCGAGTGGTAGACGTAGAACCCGGGAGGGTCGACGACCGTGAACGCGTACGTCCACGACTGACCGGGCATGATCGGGTCCTGCGTGATGTACGGAACGCCGTCCATCGAGTTCGGGACCGTCATGCCGTGGAAGTGCACCACGAGCGGCTGATCCATCTGGTTCTCGACCTGGACCCGAACGTGGTCACCCTGGCGGACCCGGATCTCCGGACCGGGGATCTGCCCATTGAAGGCCATCGCGTCCACGAACTGTCCCGGTGAGACCTCCCACCGCAGCTGCGTGGCGATGAGCCGGAACGTCTTGACGTCGCCTTGCACCGTCGGCGCCAGCACCTGGTTGCCGGTGCCCTTGGTGTTCGGGCCGTTCTTGAGCTGCGCGACGAACGCGTCCACCCCGGCCTTGTGCGACTGCGCCATCTGCACCGCGGTCATCGAGGCCATCGCCGACGGTGAGGCGGCGGCCGCGACACCGGCGGAGTCGGCGACCATCAGCGTCCCCTTCATACCGAGGGCCTCATGTCCCGTTACCGTGCAGAGATACTCGTAGTTGCCGGCGCCGAGCGCCGGCACCTGGAGCGTGGCGGCCTTGCCGGCGTCGATCATGGGCGTCGCGTACGTCTGGTCCCCCGCCTTCACGGCGAAGGAGTGTTGGACGGTGCCCGCGTTCTTCACCTCGAACGTGAGCGCCGCCCCCGTGGGCGCGTCGATCATCGCCGGATCGATCTTGAACTCCGACAGGGTCACGGAGAACGAAGCCGGGGCGGCGGCGGCGGCAAGCTGCGCGTCGCCTTTCGCCCCCCCGCCGCCTCCACATGCCGTCATGCACAGCGCCAACCCCACGGAGGCGGCAAGCATCGAGGTCCTCGAGCGTCGCATCGCTACTCCTTCCAGGTGTCCGGAACGAGTCTCCGTGGCCGAACCGCCCGTCCACCGGGCCAACGGTCCCGGCCTCGGGAGGCCAAGTGGTCCACTCAGGTGGCGCCGGCGCCGAGCATCTGCGACAGCACGAACCGCAGCACCCCCCCCGCACGCAGGTACGCCACCTCGGCCGCCCCGTCGACGCGGACGAGCGCGCCGAAGGAGACCACGGTTCCGTCTTCCCGGACCGCCTCGATCTGGACCTCCTGCCCCGGCGTGATCCCGCCGTCGAGGCCACGCACCGAGTATCGTTCGCGGCCGGTCAGACCGAACGCGTCCGCCGACTCCCCCTTGCGGAACTGCAGCGGCAGGATGCCCATGCCGACCAGGTTCGATCGGTGGATCCGCTCGTAGCTCTCGACCAGCACGAACCGGACCCCGAGCAGCGACGGGCCCTTGGCCGCCCAGTCGCGGCTCGAGCCGCTGCCGTACTCCGCGCCCGCGAGCACCGCCACCGGTGTCATCTCCTCGCGATAGCGGAGGGCCGCGTCGTAGACCGTCGTCACGTCCCCCGAGGGCAGGTGCGTGGTGTACGGACCCTCGGTGCCGGGCGCGAGTTCGTTCCGCAGGCGGATGTTCGCGAAGGTCCCGCGCAGCATCACTTCGTGGTTGCCGCGCCGGGCGCCATAGGAGTTGAAGCCCCTCGGCGCGACGCCGTGCTCCTGGAGGTAGCGGCCTGCCGGCGAGTCCGGTTTGATCGAGCCCGCCGGCGAGATGTGATCGGTGGTGATCGAGTCGCCCACCTTCACGAGCACGCGGGCGTCCTCGATGTCGGCGATCACCGGCGGCGCCAGGTCGGCGAAGAACGGCGGTTCGCGGACGTACGTGGACGCAGGATCCCAGCCGTAGACCGGACCGGTCGGCGTCGGCAGCGCGTTCCAGCGTTCGTCGCCGTCCCAGATCTTCGCGTACTCGCGGGTGAACTGCTCCGGGGTGACCGCCTCGGCGATGGCGTCGGCGACCTCCTGCGACGACGGCCACAGATCGCGGAGGTAGAGGGGTCCGTCGGCTCCTTCGCCGAGCGGTTCGCGCGTGAGATCCACGTCGACCGAGCCGACCAGCGCGTACGCGACGCAGAGTGGGGGCGACGCCAGGTAGCTCGCGCGCACCTGTGGATGGATCCGACCCTCGAAGTTGCGGTTCCCCGACAGCACCGCGACCACGTTGAGATCCTGTTCGTCGATCGCGGCGGCCACGGCGTCCGGCAGCGGCCCCGAGTTGCCGATGCACGTCGTACAGCCGTACCCCACCAGCCCGAACCCCAGCTTGTCGAGGTACGGCGTCAGCCCGGCGCGGTCGAGGTAGTCCGTGACCACGCGGGAGCCCGGTGCGAGCGAGGTCTTGACCCAGGGCTTCGAGGTCAGGCCGGCCTCGACGGCACGCTTCGCCAGCAGGCCCGCGGCGAGCATCACGGACGGGTTCGACGTATTCGTGCACGACGTGATCGCGGCGATCACGACCGACCCGTGCCGCACCGTTCCGTTCACCGCGACCGGCGTCTCGGTGCCGGGATCGGTCGTCGCCGATGTGTCGACGGCGACCTCGGCCGTGCTCCCGCCCTCCGCGAGGAACCGGCCGACGTCGCCGGGCTTCGGATCGGGCTCGGCTCGGTCGCGGAACGCCGCCACGAAGGAGTTCCAAACGCCGGCGAGCGGCACCCGGTCCTGCGGGCGTTTCGGTCCCGCGACCGAGGGCTCGACCGCGGCGAGGTCCAGCTCCATCGTCTCGGAGAACACCGGCGTCGCGTCGCCGTCGCGCCGGAACAGGCCCTGCTCCTTCGTGTAGCGCTCGACGAGGTCGACGCGGTCGCGCCGCCCGGTGAACGCCAGGTAGCGGAGCGTCTCCGCGTCGACCGGGAAGTACGCGGCGGTCGCGCCGTACTCGGGGCACATGTTCGACAGGGTGGCCCGATCGGCGACCGAGAGCGTCGAGAGACCGTCGCCGAAGAACTCCACGAACGAGCCGACGACGCCGTGCGCGCGCAGCATCTCGGTGAGCGTGAGCACGAGGTCGGTCGCCGTGGTCCCGGCCGGCAGGGCTCCCGAGACGCGGACGCCGATCACGGCCGGCGGCGGCAGGAACATCGGCTGCCCGAGCATGGCCGCCTCGGCCTCGATGCCGCCGACGCCCCACCCCAGCACGCCCAGGCCGTTGACCATCGTGGTGTGCGAGTCGGTCCCGACGAGCGTGTCCGGGAACGCCACGCCGTCATGAACCGTGACGACCCGGCTGAGGTGCTCGAGGTTGACCTGGTGGCAGATGCCGGCGCCGGGCGGCACCACGCGGACGCCGTCGAAGGCCTGCTGTGCCCAGCGGAGCAGCGAGTATCGCTCGCCGTTGCGCTCGTACTCGCGCTCGATGTTGGCCTCGTAGGCATCCGCCGAGCGGAACAGGTCGACCTGCACCGAGTGATCGATGACCAGGTCGACCGGCACGAGCGGGTTCACCGACCGGGGATCGCCGCCGGCCCGCTGGATCGCGCTGCGGAGCGCCGCCAGATCGACGACGGCGGGGACGCCGGTGAAGTCCTGCATCAGCACACGCGCCGGCATGAACGCCACGTCGCCGGCCCTCCCCGGCCACGCGGCGAGCGCCCGGACGTCGTCGTCGGAGACGTCTCGCGTGCCGGCGCGACGCAGCAGGTTCTCCAGCAGGATCCGCACGGTGTGCGGCAACGACGTCGTGCGACCGATCCCCTGCTCGGTCAGCCAGTCGATCCGGTAGACGTCCACGGTGCCGTCGTCGGTGGCGAGTCGGGAGCGTGCGCCGAGCAGCGCGGAGAGGTCCGAACCGCCCGCCGGAGCCATGGCTCCATCCTCCCAGACGGTGTCAGTCCGTTCGTCGGGCGTTCGCGCGCTCGGCCATCAGCGCCTCCTTGTGCGCGATCCGCGCCGTCCGACGCAGGCGCGCCTCGCGTTGTCGGCGCCGCTCCTGCTCGGTCTCGACGAGGAGCGGCGGCACCGGACGCGGCCGGCCCTCGTCGTCGAGCGCGACGAACACGAGGTAGGCGGACGCCGCGTGCGCTCGCCGGCCGGTGATCGGGTTCTCGGTCTCGACGCGGACGCCTGCCTCCAGCGACGTGGTCCCGACGTCATTCACGGACGCGTGCAGCGTCAAGACGTCGCCGACGTGCACCGGCTCGAGGAACGAGATCTCATCGACGGTGACGGTGACGCACAGCCCGCCGGCATGTCGCATCGCGGCGAGCGCACCCGCCGTGTCGGCCAGGCGCATGACGACGCCACCGTGGACGTTGCCGGCGACGTTGGCGTCGGTCACCTCCATCAGCTGCGTCAGCGTCACGCGAGCCCCCGAGGCCGGCTTGGCGGTGAGATCCCAGGTCACGCGCCGAATCCTACGGCCGGATCGGGTCGGGCTCGCCCTGGCCGGGGTCGTTCGCGACAGCTGCTGTTACCCTGCCTAAACGTTTGAGCGCGGCCCCTGTCGAGGCCGGGGGGACCCCCTTCCGTACCCCCGGCGCCCTCCCAGACGGGGGCCGCGCTCGACGTATCCCCCGGGACGTCCACGACCGGCGGCGGGCGTCTGCCAGCATCCGTGCGTGCGGCTCGTCCGACCTTCCCTCACCCTCGCGATCTTGCTGGTGGCCTGCTCAGCGACAACTTCGAGCTCGCCCTCGCCGTCGCTGGACCCCGGTCCGGCCACCACCACCTCCGCCTCGATCCCAACGGGGGGTCCGCCATCCTCGCCGGCTCCGTCCCTGCCCGCAGGCATCCCTTCGTCGTTCCCGCGGGATCTGCCGGCGGCGAAGGTGCCGCCCGCCGCCCTGATCCCCCGCGGCACGGACGTCGCCGGCACGTGGTTCGCGCAGACCTCCGCCGGCGACGCGATCGTGCTCGCGTGGCAGGTGCCGGGGCCCGACCCGTTCCGGCTCGAGCACGGGGTGGTGGTGTGGCGCCGGTTCACCGACGGCGGCGCGCCGTGGCGGCCGGTGTTCGGCGAGACCTACGATGCGTCGGGGACCCCGGTCCTCGGCATCACCGCCACGACGCAGGACGTGACCGGCGACGGCTCCGAGGACGCGCTCGTGTTCGCGGAGACCGGCGGCTCCGGCAGCTGCGGGGTCTACTCGGTGCTCGACCTGGCCGCCGGGACCACGGTCTACCGGCGCTCGGTCTGCGACACGCAGATCGCGCCGTCGACCCAGCCGGTCGGACTGTCCTTGACGCAGGCCGTCTACGCGCCGGGCGACGCCCACTGCTGCCCGAGCGCGATCCGAGAGACGGTCCTCACGTTCGGCGGGGACGGCGACTGGCACACCGCCTCGAGCACCACCTCGCCGACGTGAGGCTCAGAGCGCCGTTGCGATGCTCCGCCGCCTGCCGACCTTCGTGATCTGGATCGAGGCCGGGAAGCGGTCCTTCACCTGTTCGGCGTGCGTGATCACGAAGAGCTGGTGGAACCGCTGCGCGAGCATGCCCATCGCCTGGACCAACAGGTCCTTCCGCTCCTGGTCGAGCGAGCCGAGCACCTCGTCGAGGATCAGCAGACCGACGTCGGCGCCGGAGACCCGTGAGAGGTGCGCCGAGATCGCGACACGCAGGGCGAGGTTCGCCAGGTCCGTCTCGGAGCCGCTGAATCGATCGATCGAGAAGTAGCGGTCGCCGTCGGCGATCTGGATCGACAGGTCGTCTTCGTCGATCCGCAGATCGTCGTACTCGTGGTTCGTCAGCTCGCGGAACAGCGCCTCCGCCTCGCGCGAGAGCTCCGGCCCGACGCGCGCGACGAGGTGGTCGCGGAAGCCGTCGAGGAGCACGGCGACCCGGTCGAGCACGCGCGCCTCGTCGCGCAGCTGCCCGGCTCGGCGCTCGGTCTCCGTCGCCTCCCGCAACCGGCCGGCCAGCCCCTCCACCCGCTTGTCGGCCTCCGCGGCGGCGGATGCCGCCGCACGCTCGGCCGCCCGCGCGGTCTCGAGGCGCTCGTCGGCCTCGCGCAGCGCGGTGCGGAGCGCGACGTGCGCCGCGGCGTCGAACGCCAACCCGTCGGCCTCGTCCACGGCGATCCCCAGGCGCTCCTCGACCGCCGCGAGTTGCTGGCGCGTCGCGACCAGGTCCTCCCGGAGCTGGTCGCGGTGCGCGACCCGGGCATGGAGCGCCGCCACCCGCTCCCCCAGTTCCCGCTCGCGCCGCACCGCGGACTCCGCCTCCGCGAGGGCCGGCGCCTCGCCGCCG
>Ga0335082_10001713_pt1 | contig 23438 bp, 24 predicted proteins | sample Lox_Sample_41_FD_206718 | JGI IMG/M metagenome (GOLD analysis project Ga0335082, IMG submission 206718) | Soil microbial communities from Loxahatchee National Wildlife Refuge, Florida, United States - Lox_Sample_4.1 | ecosystem: Environmental > Terrestrial > Soil > Wetlands | place: USA...
TCGTCGCCCGTAGCGTCGAGCTGCGGGAGGCCGTCCACGGCGGGGCAGACGTTCGAGCCGATGTTCCAGGGAGCGCCGATGGAGTTGGGGCCACCTTGCCCGTCGGGGAAGGCGACGCCGATGCCCTCCGCGTCCGCGAGCGCCGCGTACTGCGTGATGGCGTCCATGGCCTGGCCGCTCATGGTGTAGCCGTGGTGCACGAAGACGAACGGCACCGGAGTCGACGGGGCGAGCGCCCGCGGCAGGTAGACGAGGTACGTGCGGTTCATGCCGGCGACGCTCATGCTCCGGCTCGTCAGTCCACGCATGCCCGTGCGCGTTCCGCAGGGCCCTCCATCGCCGCTCGTTCCGGTCTCGGCTCGCGCGGCCGCGTCGCCGCCGTCGGAGGTGGGGGGAGATCCGGTGGCGTCGCTCCCTCCTGACGCGTCGGTGTTCGTGGCGTCCTGGGCACTGCCGCCGGGGCCGTCCTGCGCTGCGCTGCCACCCGCATCGGGCGCCGGTTGGTCCGACGGATTGCCGGACGAGCTGCAAGCCGAGCAGGCCATGGCCGCGAGAAGCAGATGGGTGGCTCGCATCGCAGTTCGCGTTACCAAGAGCGAGGCTGGTGCTACGTCTCGATCGAGGCACCGGTACTCTGTTGGCGCGCCATGACGGCTGCCCTGTCCATCTCGAGCGAGGAGCACGGGAGGCAACTCCGGCGCGCCGTCATCGCCAGCGCCGTCGGCACGGCGATCGAGTGGTACGACTTCTTCCTCTACAGCACGTTGACCGGGCTGGTCTTCGCGAAGCTGTTCTTCCCGAAGTCGGACCCGCTCGTCGGCACGCTCGAAGCCTTCGCGGTCTACGCGGTGGGGTTCGCAGCGCGGCCGGTCGGCGCCGCGATCTTCGGTCACTACGGCGATCGCATCGGGCGCAAGTCGACGCTGGTCGCGACGCTCCTGCTCATGGGGATCGCCACGTTTTTCGTTGCCCTGGTGCCGACTTACGAGCGAATCGGGATCTGGGGGGCCGTCATCCTCACGTTCCTGCGCTTCGTGCAGGGCGTCGGCGTCGGGGGCGAGTGGGGAGGCTCGGTGCTGCTCGCGATGGAGTGGAGCAAGTCGCATGCGACGCGAGGCTTCATCGCCTCGTGGCCGCAGTTCGGGGTCCCGTGCGGCCTGTTCCTCGCGAACCTCGCCGTCCTGGCGTTCAGCCGTCTGTCGGGCGACGCGTTCCTCGCCTGGGGCTGGCGCGTGCCCTTCTTCCTCAGCGTCGTCCTCGTCGCGGTGGGGCTGTGGATCCGGCTGGGCATCCTCGAGACACCGGTCTTCCGCCAGCTCGTCGCCGACAAGAAGATCGAGCGCGCGCCGATGCTGGAGGTGATCCTCCGTCAGCGCAAAGAGATCCTCCTCTGCGCCGCAATCCGCCTGGCCGAGCAGGCCCCGTTCTACATCTTCACCGCGTTCATCTTCTCGTACGCGAAGCTCGGAGCGCTGCCCGTGTCGCGCGACTTCATCCTCGTGGCTGTCCTCGCCGCGGCTGTCGTCGGGTTCGTCTCGGTCCCCCTTTCTGGACACCTCTCGGATCGCATCGGCCGCAAGCGGATGTTCATGCTCGGGGCGGCGGCAGTCGGCGTGTTCGGATTCGCCTACTTCGCGCTCCTGGGCACCGGGTCGGCGGCCCTGATCCTCGCCGCAATCGTGCTCTCGCTCGTTCCGACCGGGATGATGTACGGGCCGGAGGCGGCGCTCATCGCGGAGTCCTTCAGCAGCCGGCTGCGCTACAGCGGCTCGTCACTCGGCTACCAGCTCGCGTCCGTCATTGCAGGGGGCCCCGCGCCGCTCATCGCGACGTGGCTGCTCGACCGCACGAGGTCACCGTACTCGATCGCCGGCTACGTCCTCGTGTGCTCGGTTCTGAGCTTGCTCGCGGCCTCGCAGATGAAGGACCACACGGGCCAGGACATCGACGGCACGCGCGACTAGGGGTGCGCCCCCCTCACGGCGACGCGTACACCTGCACCCAGTCCACGTACTGGTGCACCGGAGACCCCATCATCGTCTTGTAGGCATCGAGCTGGATGCACACGTGATGGCTGTACGTCGGGATGGCGCTCGGATCGGTCACCGGCGTACCGACGAGGCATCCGTCGAGGTAGAAGGCGATCTTCGTCGGCGTCCACTCCATGGCCATGACGTGCCACTGCGTACCGTCGGCCTTCTCGGTGAACACGTACTGGGTCGACGGGGTCGAGCCGTAGTGGACGAACGAGTTGAACGGATCGCGGCTGGTTCCCGTGCCCGTCTCGTACATGTCGTTCTCGCCATGCTGGGGCCACCCGTCGTCGTCGGGCCAAGTGAGCACGACTGAGTCCGTAGCGTTGCTGGGATCGGGATCCGAGCGGACGCGGAACACGAAGTAGCCGCCGATCGAGCTTCGCGTCGCGGCCATGCCGCCCGACACGAGCATGCCGGACTCCATCTGCGCCACGACGTCGAGCACTCCGTCGTGAATCGAGAACGCGCTCGGCCGGCGCAGGCCGTTCCCACCGTTGCCCGCGCTGTCGTACATGCCCCACGCGGCTGGGTCGGGGGTGCTCCCGGTGTCGAACAGATCTTCCCAGGCGAGGGTGTACCCGGCGGGCGCGCCGCGGCCGGGATCTCCGCCGGCGTCGGCCGGGATGGACGAACCGCATGTGGGACCGGTCGACCCGACGTCGGAAGGCGCGTCGACCACCGAGTCGCTCGCGCCCCTGACGTCGGCGCCTGCCCCGTCGGGAACCGGTCCGCCGGCTTCCCCCGCGGCGGCATCGGCCGCGATGCCGTCGGTGCCTGCGTCGGTGGGCATCCCCGAGTCGTTCCCGGACGTGTCGATCGCGGCCGCCGAACTACACGCCGCGAGAGACCCCAGCGCGACTGCGAGCACGAGCCTGCGGCCCATGCCGTCGATTCTAGCCGCTACGTGCCGAGAATCCTCTTCACGCCGGTTCCGAGGTCGTGGCTCAAACGCCCTCCGTGCGACGTGACGACGAAGTCCATCCCGGCGGCCGAGAGCTGCCATGTGCCGACGGGAGTCCCGGGCTTGCTCTTCGCGCCCACGCTGGCGAGGACGCGCCCGTCGGTCGTCGCGACGCTCAGCCCGCGAGATCCCAGCGCCTCGCGCTGCGAATCGAGAAACAGGAGGAGGGCTTCGTCCCGGACGTGGCTGCGGCGGATGCGGCGTTCGACCATGTTGAGACAATGGTCGCCGCGGCAGGGCGAGCCGGGCAACGTTTCGACAGAAGCAAACGCCTGGCTCAAGCCTTGATGCACTCGGCAAACAGGTTGATCTCCTGTTCTTCGAATACGACCCGCGTGGCCGACCGCTGGAAGGCCGACGCGCGAAGCAGCCGGTCCATCTCCTCTTCGGTCCGGTGGATGAGGGGCCACTCCAGCACGTGGTCCAGCAGCGCTCGGGTCGGGTTGCGCGGATGGAAGTTGCCGAGGACGACGCGGCCGCCAGGGCGCAGCAGCGCATGGGCGAAGTTCAGTAGCTTCACCACCATGGCGTCCTCGAAGTAGTCGATGAGCCCGACGCTGTAGACGAGGTCCTGTTCGTCGATGTCCAGCGTCCGGCGGCCCGTGGCGAGGTGCACCAGGTTCTCGTTGACGAGCGACATCTGGGAGCGAAGGCGTCGCGAGTCGCGTCGGTCGGCGACGTACGCCAGAGCGTGCAGATCCATGTCGAGCAGCGTCGTTCGAAGGGCGGCAGGATCGGGCAGCGCCTCGTAGACGTCGAACACCTCGGCGGCGGGCCCGCACGCGAGGCTCGTCACGCGCGCGGCGCGATCGTCGCACGCCGACACGGTGGCCTCTATCTCGCGGGCAAGAAGGGGCCGCCGGTTGCGGACGGCGCGCGCGGCGGCAAGGTTCAAGAAGCACCGATCCAGCAGTGGGCCGACGCGGCCGACCCCCGCCGGCGCGTCCTCGTAGATGCCCGCGATGGTGAGAAAGTCGCCGGCGTAGCCGCGAGGCTTGGAGCACCAGCGCTCCGCATTCGCCGACAGCAGGGTGTAGGGATGCAGCTCGGATCGGACGCGCGCGCCTACGCGAGTTGCCTCGTCGGAGTTGCACGCCGAGCTGTCGAGCATCTCGCCGAACACGACCTCGAAGTCGGCGAACGACGACTCGATCAGCGCGGCCGTCGCTGGCGAAACGGTGCCCTTCCTCGAGGCCTCTCGATCGGCCCGCAGCACGAGCTCCTTGAGGTCGGCGATCGCGGGCCCCAGCTGCTCCCATGCACCGGTCGGCCCGTGAATCGAACATGCGCTCGTCACCATCATCCTCGTCACCTCCTGGCCGACGCACGTGTGCGACGCGCGTGCCATGACGCGGGGCAAGGAGGCCCATGGGAGATTCGCGCATTCCGAGCGAGGCGGCGGCGCCACATTGCCTCGCGGACGACGAACTTTCGTCGGCGGCGACGAAGGTTCGTCGCGTGCCCGACCTCCCTGGCGCTCACGCGATGAAGCGGTGATAGCCTGGTTGCTGGGCGTCCGTGTCCCCCCGTCCGGCTCTCGCCACCAGTGCCGCGGTGCTCCTGCTTCTCGCGGCAACGCCTGCCCGCGCAGACGACGACGTCGCTTTGCGCGCCGTTCCGAACATGCGCATCTTCGCCGACAAGGACGGCGTTCCACAGAGCTCCATCCTCGCGATGGCGATGGAGAAGGACGGGAGAGTCTGGATCGGCACGCAGGACGGCCCCGCCGTCCACGATGGCCGGGGCTTCGTGCCCGTGCCGCTCCCGAGCGGCGCGGAGTCCGTGACCGTCGACGCGATCCAGATCGCGGCCGACGGCTCGGTGTGGCTGGCCACCGATGGCGGCGGCGTGTGGCGCCGCGCCGGGGAGCGCTGGACGCACTACGGGAAAGACGAAGGGCTCCCATCGGATCACGTGGCGGCGCTCGCGGAGGCGACGGGCGCGATGTGGGCAGGGACCACGTTGGGGCTCGCGCGTCTGGACGGCGACCGCTGGGTGACCGCCGACCTCGCGCCGGCAGCCATGGCGGGAGCGAAGATCTTCGTCCTTCAAGAGGGCACGCTGCCGTCCGGCGAGCACACGCTGTGGGTGGGAGGCGAAGGCGGACTCGCGCACTGCGAGGGGACTCACTGCGCGAGCTTCCGCACGAAGAAGGACGGCCTGCCCGGCGACGTGTACGCGGTCCTGCAGACGACGGCCGAAGACCGCGCGCCTTCGTTGTGGATAGGAACCGACCACGGGCTGGTGCGGCTCACGAATGGGCGATGGGAAACCTTCGACGTCGCCGGAGGATCGCTCCCCTTCGACGAGGTGCACGCGCTGGCGGAGACGGTCTCCGGCAGCGGCCGGCGCACCCTCTGGGTCGGCACCTACGGCGGCGGCATCGCACGCCTGTCGGGCGGGCGCTGGACGAGCATCAATTCGAAGAACTCGCGGCTCCAGAACGACTACATCGCGTCGCTCTTGCCGAGCAGCGGTCCGCTCGGCAGCCGCACGATCTTCATCGGCACCGACGGTGGTGGGCTCGCGCGCCTTCGCCACGACGCGTGGGCAGGCCTGTCGGTCCGTGCGTCAGGCCTCCCCGGAAGCGGTGCCTTCGGCATCTTCGAAACGCCGGCAGAGGGCGGCGGCCCGAGCGAGATGTGGTTCGCCACCGACGGGGGTCTCGGGCGCTGGACCGGCAAGGGTTGGAAGGTCTACGGGGTGAAGGACAAGTCGATCCCCACCGACTACGTCCTCGCCGTCACGCGATGGCCGCGAGATCCGAAGGCGCTATGGCTCGGCACCTACGAAGGCCTCGTCCGCTGGGTCGAGGGCGGGCCGCCGCGGGTGCTCACCCCCCAGAATTCGCCTCTGCGCGGAGTGCACGTGCACTACGTCCGCCCGTCGGAAGACGGACAGTCGCTCTTCGTCGGTACGGATGAAGGCGCCGCGATCTGGCACGGGGAGGACGCCTGGGAGATCTACACGCACGCGACGTCTCCCGTCGCCGAGGGCGGAGTGCGAGCCATCGTCGAGACGACCGGACCGCGCGGCACCCGGGCGCTGTGGATCGGCAGCGATGGCGGACTGGCGCGCCGCGAGGAAGGGCGCTGGAGCACCTACGACACGCGGAATTCGCCCCTCCAGAACCACGAGATCCTGGGGATCACCGAGGTGCACGACGCCTCCGGCGGACGCGTCCTCTGGATCGGCGCCGCCACGGGAGGCGTCGCCCGTTACGACCTGGTCGCCGACCGGTGGCTGGAAACACTCAGCCGCAAGTCGCGACCTGCGCTCCCCGACGACACGGTCTACGAGGTGCGTCAGGACGCCCTGCACCGCATCTACCTGTTCACCAACCGTGGCGTGGCGCGCCTCACTCCGCGTGCGCCGACGCCCGACGATCCGGCGACCTTCTCCATCTACACGTACACGACCGAGGACGGCATCCCCAGCAACGAGTGCAACAGCGGGGGAGCCTTCGTCGACTCCGGCGGGCGCATCTGGACGGGGACGATCGTCGGCGTGGGGGTGTTCGATCCCGCCGACGAGGTGCCCGACGCGGCGTCGAAGACCCTGCTGCTCGAGCCCCCGCACGTCGGCGACGATGCGCGCTCTCTCTCTGCAGGCGACGCCCTCGCGTGGGACGAGAACGCGCTGGAGTTCCGCTATTCGCTGCTCAGCCCCATGCGCGACGGCGACACGCGCTTCCGCACGCAGCTGCTCGGCTTCGATCGGAGAGAGAGCACGTGGTCGGCCGACGCGAAGAGCAAGTACACGAACCTGCCAGAAGGCAACTACACGTTCCGCGTCTGGGGCCGCGACTACGCGGGCAACGAGTCGGGCCCGGTCGAGATCGCGTTTCGGGTCAAGCCTGCACCTTGGCGGACGTGGTGGGCGTGGCTCACCTACGCGCTCGCCCTCGGGGCGGTCGCCTACGGTGGCCACCGCGTCCGCCTGCGCACGCTGCGGCAGCGGACGCGCCAGCTCGAGGATCGAGTCGCGGAACGCACCGCGGAGCTCGACGCGAAGAACGAGCAGCTGGCGGTGCACTTGCGCGAGCTCGCGGTCGCGCAGGTCGAGACGCAGCGCAAGAACACGGAGCTGGACACGAAGGTGGCCGAGCTCGCACGCAAGAACAAGGAGCTCGAGGAATCGCACCGGCGCGCAGACGTGATCTTCTCGGCCCTCGCCGACGTGCTGCCCGGAGTCGTCCTCGACGGCAAGTACCGCCTGGAGGAGAAGATCGGGACCGGCGGCTTCGGAGCCGTCTTCCGCGCGACGCACCTGGCGCTGGGACGCGAGGTCGCCGTGAAGGTCTTCCGCCCTTCACAGGGCAACGACTCGCCGCAAGCGCTCGAGCGCTTCCGCGCAGAGGGCGCAACGGCCTGCCGCGTCAACCACCCGAACGCCGTGCAGATCTTCGACTCCGGCATCAGCGCAGAGGGAATTGCCTTCCTGGTGATGGAGCTGCTCCAGGGGCGCACGCTCGCCGACGAGATCGCAGACGGGCACACGGTTCCGCTGCGCCGCTGCGCGGAGATCCTCGACGTGATGTGCAACGTGCTCTCGGCGGCGCACGACAACGGCCTGATCCACCGCGACATCAAGCCGGACAACGTCTTCCTCCACAAGTCGGCGGGCGGCGAGGAGCTGGTCAAGGTGGTCGACTTCGGCATTGCCAAGCTGATGGGGCTCGACGCGCTGAGCCCGGACGCGACCGGTACGCTGGGACTCGTCGGCACGCCCAGCTACATGGCGCCGGAGCGCTTCGGGGGCGAGCCGTACGACGCGCGCTCGGACGTCTACAGCGTCGGCGTCACGTTGTTCGAGATGATCACGGGGCAGCTGCCCTTCCCGCACGGTGATCGCCCGGTCTTCGACATCGTCTTGAGACAGCTCACCGAGGCGCCGGTCGAGGTGACGGTCTTGAACTCGCTCGTGCCCGAGGCGGCTGCGCGCATCGTCATGCGCTGCCTTTCGAAGGACCCGGCGGCGCGCCCCACGCTTCGGGAGCTGGCCCAGACCTTTGCGACGGAGGTCGACGTGCTCCCCGACAGCGTCAAGGACACCACGTACGTCGTTCAGCGCCTCAGCATCAAGCTCGACGCGCGCAAGGCCGACCAGCTGGCCGATACCATGTCTCTCGAAACGAAGACCCAGCAGCGCGGGAAATCCTCCAGGCCCCCGCCGGCATCCAAACGAGCCGGCTGATGACCGAGTACGCGCTCCGCGCCGGAGACGGAGCGGTCGGTCGGCTGCAACTCCTCGCCCGCGTGCACCGGCCGGCGACCGAGGCGCTCGTCGATCGCATCGGCGCGCGCGAGGGCCAGACGTGGCTCGACCTGGGGTGCGGCATCGGGGACGTCTCGCGCCTGCTCGTCGCACGCGGCGCCCGCGTGACCGCCGTGGATGCTGACGAGGGCGCCGTCGAGGCTGCACGTGCCGGACTCGCCGACTTCGGCGGTGCCGTCGAGGTCCGGGTCGGCCGCGCGCAGGATCTATCGGACGTTGGGCGCTTCGACTCCGTCTACGCGCGATGCCTGCTGAGCCACCTGGCGGCGCGCGACGACGTGCTCGCCGTCATGGTGCGCGCAGCACGCACCGGCGGGGCCGTGGCCGTCGAGGACGTCGACTTCTCGGGCGCCTTCTGCCACCCGGCTTGCGGCGCGTTCGACCGCTACTGCGCGCTGTACCGCGCCGTCGTCGTCGCCCGCGGGGGCGATCCACTCCTGGGCCGCGCGCTGCCCTCGATGCTCGTGCACCACGGGCTCGCAGACGTCGAGGCGCTCGCGGTGCAGCCCGCGTTCGTGGCGGGCGAGTGCAAGGCGATGCCGCACGTCACCCTGGAGCACCTGCGCGAGTCGATCGTGGCAACCTCCCTCGCGACGAGCGCCGAGATCGACGGGCTCGTCGCCGAGCTTCGCGCATTCGAGGCTCTGCCCGACTCGCTCGTCGCGATGCCACGAATCGTTCAGGCCTGGGGCCGCGTCATTTGAAGCGCCCGCAGGCGATCGGCACGAAGGGCTCGTGGTCGCCGGCGGTGCGCGCCTCCTCGATCTGGGCGTAGAACGCCTTGCCGACGTCGCGCGAAAAGCCGACCTGCACCGTGCCGCTCTCGGCGCGCGGTCGCTCGACGAACTCGAGGAACGTCGCCTCCGCCGGATCGCCCGCGGCGAGCCCCTTGGTGAACACCTGCCTCACGACCCCGAAGCCGTCGTGCCGCGTCACGATGCTGCCGCGCATCTTCACCCCGAGCGCGTCGAGCTCGCGCACGTACGCCTCGAGGTCGTCCACGGCGTACGCCACGTGCTGGATCGCGTGGTCGCCGTGCGCGCGCACGAAGGCCGACACTTGCGACTCGGCGTCGCGGTCGATGCCCTCGACGAGCGCGACGCCGAAGTCGTCGAACCGCAGGCACCAGAGCTTCATGCTCGAGCGCCGATCATCGGGGCACACGTCGTCGATGCGGGCGACGACCTGGCCTCCCCCGAGGCGCTCGTGCACCGCGGCCCACCGCTCGATCGTGCCGGAGGCCACCGCGTACGTGACGTGATCCACGCGTTTGAGCCATGCCATGCGACTACCCCCGTGTTTGGACCGGCAGCACCACCGTGAAGAGGGACCCGCGTCCGGGTCCGTCACTGCGCGCCGACACAGTGCCGCCGTGCCCGTCGACGATGTGGCGCACAATCGCGAGCCCGAGTCCCAGGCCGCCGCGCCCGGGAGCGCGTGAGGCCTGTCGGAAGGGGCGGAACAGATACGGCATGAAATCGGCGGCAATCCCCTCCCCCTGGTCGGCCACCTCGAGGTGAATCGCTACGTCCTTGCGCGCCACGCGAACGGCCACGCGGCCACCTTCCGGCGAGAACTTGATGGCGTTGACGACGAGGTTCCAGGCGACCTGTTGCAAGCGCTGCGGATCACCCGAGATGTCGCAGCCCTCGGCATCGGCCGAGAGATCGAGCGCCACACGTCGCTCCTCCGCGGCGGGCGCGAGCATTTCGAGCGTCTCGCGCACGACGTCGGCGACGTTCATGCGACGGCGAGCGAGGGAGAAGTTGCCCGTGGCGGCGCGCGAGATGTCGAGCACGTCCTCGACGAGGCGCGACTGCATGTCGGCGTTGCGCTCGATGATGTCGAGCGCCTTGGTGGTGACCTCGGCGCGCACCGCCCCGCGGCGAAGCACGCGCGTCCAGCCGAGGATCGCGTTGAGCGGCGTCCGGAGCTCGTGGGACACCGCGGCGAGGAACCGGTCCTTGGCGGCGTTGGCGTCCTGCGCCTCGCGGTAGAGGCGCGTGTTGTCGACCGCGAGCGCCGCCCGCGCCGCGAGCTGCTCGGCGAGCGAGAGCTCGGCGCGCGTGTGGCGCCGGCCGGAGCAGAACGCCAGCGTCAGCGAGCCGAGCACGCGGCCGCGCACCTCGAGGGCGACGCTCAGGATCGACTCGGGCCTCAGGTCGGCGATGGCAGCGCGATGATCGCTGCCGAGCGAGGTGCGCACGATCCACGCCTGGTCGACGTTTGGCTCGAACTCGGATGAGCCTCCGGTCATCGCGCAGAGCGTGCGTGGGGCGGCGGTGGCGAGTGCCTCCGCGAGCCTGCTCAGCTTGTCGGCGGGCACCAGCGACGTGCCCCGCACGACTCGCCGAACGCAGTCGTCCTGCTCGAGCACCTCGAGTACCGCCACGTCGGCCAGCTCACCGAGCGCTAGCTGCGGGATGTTCGCGAGCGCCTCGTCGTAGTCCATCGAGGACGACAACGAATGCATCGCGTCGTCGAGGAGCTTCGCCCGGCGCTGCGAGTGCTCGGCCTCGGCACGTGCGACCTTCTCCAGTACCAGCAGGTGCTCGCGCTCCTGCTCGACGCGCTTCTGCGCGTCGATGTCGGTCATCGTGCCGAACCACTGGGTGACGGGCTGGCCGTCGGCCGCGAGCGGCAGCGCGCGCAGAAGGTGCCAGCGCCACTGACCGTCGTGACGGCGCACGCGGGCCTCGACCTCGAATGCCTGGCCGCTCGCGAGCGCCTTCAGCCACCGGGCATGGCAGAGGGGACGCTCGTCGGGGCTGAGCACTTGCTCCCATCCCCAGCCGAGCGCGTCGACCGTCGCGCGCCCCGTGTACTCGCGCCAGCGCGCGTTGACGTAGGTGACGTCCCCGTTCGGCGCCGCGTTCCACACGATGTGCGGGATGGCCTCGGTCAGCAAGCGGAAGCGCTGCTCGCTCTCGCGCAACGCGTCCTCGGCGCGTTTTCGCGCCGTGACGTCCACGAACGCGGCGACGGCGCCACGCAGCTCACCGCTCTCGTCGAAGATGGGCGCACCGTGGCCGACCATGCTCACGCGCCGCTCGCCGTGCACGACGGCGTCGAACTCCACGTCGAGCACCTCGCGCTTCTCGCGCAGCGCCCGATGCAGCGGCAGGTCGTCGGCCTCCATCGCCTCGCTGCCGCGGAAAACGCGGTACGACGTCTGAGGGTCGGGCGCTGCGGGATCGATCGAGGCGTTCTCTTCGGGCGCGTGCCCCATGAGCTCCGCCTGGAAGCGGTTGTTCGTGACGAAGCGGCACTTCGGGTCGCGCGCGATGCTGATGCCGATCGGAATCACGCGCAGCAGCGTGTCGAACTCGACCATCTGCCGCTGCAGCTCACGTTCGAGCTCGTCGATGCGACGGGCCGCCTCGTCCGTCATGTGCGTGCGCTTCAGGCTAGCAGCGAGCGCGACTACCGCAGACGGGTACCCGCCTAAGCGAACGCGACAGCGAGGTCGTCAGTGTAGGCGTCTATCGGCTCGCGACCGCCGTGTCGACATCGACGCTGTCCCCACTGGCGAAGGTGAGACGGCGGATCATCTCGGACAGCGTCCGCAGGTCCACCGGCCTGTCGATGAACACGAAGCGCGCGGCCTGGTCGGGCGAAGCGACCTGAACGTGATTCCGGAGGTCGACGCCGCTCATGCCGGGCATCGCCACCTCGCACAGCACGACGTCGTACCAGTCCCCCACCCCCATCGAGGCAAGGGCCTGACGCGCGTCGGTCGCGACCCTCACCTCGAACTCCTCGGAAAGCGCCAGCCGCAGCGCCTCGGCGAGGAGCGGCTCGTGGTAGACGACGAGCACGCGCGCGACGCGCGGCCTCGTACCGGAGGTGACCTTGCGGCCGGCGCTCGCTGCCGCTCCGATCGATTCGTCGACCACCTGCGCATTGCGCCGCGCCAGCTCCTCGCGGTTCACTTTCTTCTGACCACGACAGACGTTGCACGTCTCGCGAACCCACGTGCCCGACAGGAGCTGAACGAGCACCGCCCCGCTGGGCATGCCGGACTCGTCCTCGCACGCCGGGCATGGCGCTAGAGACTCGGCAGGCAGGGCCGGAGGCCCTCGCTTGATCCACGCTCGAACCTTGCGCTCGTCGACCATCGCGCCGGTGGAGTCGTCGACGATGGCGACGAAGCGGCGCCCGTTGCGCCGGGCGACGTCCACCAGGGCCAGGGCCTGGGCGAGCGTGAGATCGTGCCCCACTGCATCGTCCCCCTCTGCGATCACACGGAAGTCGGAGCGTCGTCGGGGGTCCATCGGGGTGCGTATCTGATAGGGGGGCGCCGGGATGGTACGAGACGAGGACCGCGCGCGCTCTGAATTTTCACCCGTGCTAAAAACACGAGGTTGACTGCGGCGCCGTCGCCTCGCTGCTTGCTGACGGCGCGCATCGTCGCCGTGGTGACGGTCCTCGCGCTCCTCGCCATCGCGCACCGGCAAGGCGTCTTTCACAGCTTCGCGAGTCCGGCGCAGGCCACGCGGACGCTGCAGGAGCTCGGCGCCTGGGGCTACGTCGCGTTCATCGTCGCGTACACGATCCTGCAGCCATTCGGCGTTCCTGGCACGGTGTTCATCTTCGCCGCCCCGCTCATCTGGCCGTGGCCCGTCGCGTTCGCGCTTTCGATGGTGGGGACCATGTCGGCCAGTGTGGTGGGCTTCTCGTTCGCGCGCTTCGTGGCGCGTGACTGGGTCTCGGGCCTCGTCCCTGCGCGGTTCAAGCGTTACGAGGAGGCGCTGGCGCGCAGGGGCTTCCGAACCGTGTTCGTGCTCCGGTTCGTGTTCTGGATGCCTCCGCTGCTGCACGCGTTCTTCGGCGTCTCGCGCGTGCCCTTCTGGACGCACTTCTGGGCCTCGCTCGCCGGCTACGTGGTGCCGCTGCTGCTCGTGAGCTACTTCGGGCAGGCGGTGTACGACGCGTTGAGGAACGCGCCGGTCGGGGTGTGGATCGCGATCGGCGCGGGCGTCGCCGCCGTCTGGATCGGTGCGTGGCTCGTCCACCGTCGACGGGCCGCGCTGCACGGCGCAGGATGACTCAGCGGGTGTCGGCGGGGTTGCAGTGGGTCATACAAGAACCCAACCTGTTTTCATGGCCATCCTGCTCGACCACACCATCGTCCCCGCGCACGACAAGGTCGAGGCGGCGGCGTTCTTCGCGAGCATCTTCGGGCTCGAGGTCAGCCCGCCGATGGGCCCCTTCGCTCCAGTTCGCGTGAACGACGAGCTGACGCTGGACTTCCAGGACCGCGAGCGGTTCGAGTGGCACCACTACGCGTTCCACGTCGACGACGCCGAGTTCGACGCGATTCTCGAGCGCGTGATCGCTGCGGGCATCCCGTACGGCAGCGGCCCGTACTCGCTGGAGGACGGACAGATCAACCATCGCCACCGCGGTCGCGGGGTCTACTTCAAGGACCCCAACGGCCACGTGCTCGAGCTCCTCACTCGGACCTAGCCGTCGTCCTCTTGACCTCGCTTGCCGAGGAGTGGATCCTCGCGGTCTCGAAGGGGGTCCACATGACCAAGGGGATTGACGCGATGACCAGGACAGCTTGGTTCTCCGCGCTAGCAGCGCTCGTGGCGTGCGGCGGTGGAGGAGCCGACGCAGTGCCCGCGACGCCTGCGGCTCCGTCGGCAGCTCCGGCGCCAGCCGCTCCGACCGATACGCCTGCGGCGTCGACGATCGCTCCACCTGCCACGAGTGCCGCTCCGGCGGCAGATGCCGCGCCGGCGGGCCCTGCGTGGGCGGTGTCCGGAACGTGGGCCGAAACCTGCTCCTGCGACATCCCCTGCCCCTGCCTCACCGGCAAGGTGCCGTCGATGGGCCACTGCAACGAGACGATGATCTTCCACGTCGACAAGGGCAACTACGACAAGACGACGCTCGACGGTCTCGACGTCGTCATCATCGGCCAGTCGACGCAGGGCAAGACGTTCGACCAGAGCATCGCCGACAAGGACATGCCCATCGTCAACACGTACCTGCCGGCCAACACGAGCGACGACGTCGCCAAGGCCGCCGACGCCATCTTCACGCGTCTGTCTTTCGAGATGCCGCTCGGCACGAAGAAGCACGCGGTGAAGAGGCTCGGGGTGAGCGCCAAGTTCGCGACCGACACGCTGGACATCGAGATCCCCGGCGTCCTCAAGGCGCACCTGAAGGCGCAGAAGGACAAGGACGGCAAGCAGAAGCCGTTCGACGCGATGGCGTCGACGGGCGTGTTCTCGAAGGGCGTGCAGGGGATCTCGCTGAGCCTCGACTTCCACGACGACGGCGCTGCCTGGAAGATCAAGGATCGCCACGCCGCGTGGGCGCCGTTCGCGTGGGACTCGACCAAGGGACCGCTCCCGTGGGAGCCCGGGTACAAGGCGCCTGCGCAGTGAGCTGACGCCTGCGCTCGGCAGGACCTGCTCTTGCACATCGTCAGCATGGACGAGCCGTCGGCTCCGGCTCGATGGAGGACCCCATGCTGAAGAAAACTGCACTCCTCGCCCCCTTTGCGCTAGTCGTCGTCGCGACCGCGTGCGTGGGCGAATCGCCTTCGACGAGCGGAGAGGGCGAGGAAGGCACGCCCCAAGCGAACGGCGCCGAAGGTCTGAAGGGCACCGACGACGGCGTGACTGACGAGCAACTGGCGGACTCCGAGTCCGAGCTCCGCGGCGCAGTAGGCGGCGTTCGACGCGGCGGAGCTGTCCGCGCGGGCGGCGTTGCCGTGGGTGGTCGCGGCGTCGCCGTGGGTGGTCGCGGCGTCGCCGTGGGCGGTCGCGGCGTCGCCGTGGGCGGTCGCGGCGTCGCCGTGGGAGGCGTCCGGCGCGGTTGGGTCAGCGGGAGATGGGCTCCGGGTTGGGGCTGGTCTCACGGTGTCTGGGTCGTCGGCGGCGGCGGTCAGTACACGTGCGTGCACGACCTCGATTGCGCCGGGCCGCTGGGACCCGGCGTGGCGATCTGCGACTTCGAACCGTCGCTCGGCCTCGGCTACTGCATCGCCCCGAACTGGTACTGAACCGGCACGAGCTCTCCGCTCTTGACGTAGGCCCGGGCACGCGCGGCGATGCGCTTGCCCTGGTCGGCGTCGAAGAACACGGGAGCACCCGAGCGCTCGTAGCTCATCACGTTGTCGGGCACCTGGCTGTGCGGGTTGCCGAAGTAGTGTCCGAGCTCGTGCGCCAGCACCGTCGTCGGCGCCGACGCGACCAGGATGAGGTAGTGCACCCCCGACGGCGCGTGCCAGTGCACGCCGCGCCGCACCTGGGCAGGGTCGTCGACGTCGCGCAGCAAGCCCACGACGAACACGTCGATGACGTGCAGGGTGACGTGCGACGCCAGCGCGTTGCGATCGGCACGCGTCTCCACGTGGGCCAGACGCGCGTCGAGCGGCGCACCGTCGGCCTTGGCGAAGCGGACGCCGAAGGGCTCGAACAACCCCTCGGCCGCGTCGATCTCGGCGGCGAGCCAACCGGCATCGGCGAGCGGCTTGCCCGCGTCGTCGAGGGCGCTCGAGACCCGCAGCGAGAACGTGGTCGCGGCCGGGGGCGACGCCTGGGCGAGCACGAGACCCGCCAGGGCGCACATCGAGGGAATCGCCGGGCCCACGGTGCAGGGAGCATAGCCGGCCCCGTGGAGCTCCCGGACGCAGCGATCTGCCTGGCACAGCGGTGACACAGGCTCCTCGCTCGGATCGGCCTTCCATCCGGGGGGATTGCGAGACGGGTCTTGCGGCACGAGGGTTGCTGAGGCGGGGCCCGAATGCGTCTGCCCACCAAGCTTGCCTTCACCGCCTTTCACATTGCCGTCGCCGGAACGCTCGCCTGCAGCGCCAAGACCGACGGCGGCACGGACCACGCGGCCGACGCAGCTCCCGACGTGCCGATGGAGGCCGCCAGCGACGCGGCCGGTGACGCCGTCGATGACGTGACCGTCGACGTCGCCGACTCGGCGACGAACGACGTGGCGACGCGAGACGCCGTCGCGATGGACGCGAGCGTCGTCGACGCCCCGACCGACGTCTTCACCGAACGGGGCGACGAGTGCGGAGAATACTTCTGCGGCTCGGTCACGGCCGACGCGGATTGCCCGGGTGCCATTTGCGATCTCTCGGAGTGCCCGCTCGATGCCGGGTGCGAACCATTCGTCTGATAGGATCCGCGTTGGCCCGGTCGGGCCAAGAGGACCCTTGAACGAGCGATGGATGCGCCACGGCGCGGCCCTGGTCGTCAGCCACGCCGACACGGTGACGATCGTCGGTTCCGACGGCGTAGCCCGACGTTTCGAGGGAGCGTCGGCCGACCTGGTTCGCGTCGCGCTCGAGTTCTGGTCGGCCCCGCACAGCGAGCAGGAGCTGGTGGAGCACCTGCGCGCCCTCGCGGGTGAGTGCGACCCGTCGCTCGTCGCCGAGACCGCCGAGTGTCTGCGGGCGGCGGGAGCAATCCGCGCCCACGAGGCTTCGCCGGCTCGGAGGCCCGCCGCGAATGCGCGGGCCGCGACCCGCGCGCGCGTCGTCCTCGGCATCAGCGGCGCCATCGCGGCGATCGATGCGCCTGCCCTGGTGCGCATGCTCCAGTCGCGGCGCTTCGACGTGGCCGTCGTCATGACGGCCGCGGCGCGCAAGTTCGTCAGCCCCGGGAGCCTCGAGGCGCTGACGCACCGACCGGTCATCCGCGGCTTCTGGCAGAAGGATGCAGACGGACCGGCGCCGCACATCCAGCTCGCGACCTGGGCCGATCTCGTCGTCCTCTACCCCGCAACCGCCGCGACGATCTCGCGGATCGCGCAGGCGGCGTGCACCGACGTCCTGTCGGCCCTCGTGACGGCGGCGACGCAGCCCGTCCTCGTCGTGCCGTCGATGAACGAGTCGATGTACCTGTCGCCCGGCGTGCAGCGGAACCTCGAGCAGCTGCGTCGCGACGGTCGCCACGTCGTGCAGCCGGTGATGGGCCTGGAGGCCGCGGTGACTCCTTCGGCGCGAACGCCCATGTCGGGTGCGGCGCCGCCTCCGAGCCAGGTGGTCGCCGCGATCGAGCTGCTCGCCGAGGAGGCGACGCGCCGGAAGCGGGCGACCGCCGCGCCCGTCGTCGGCGCGGAGGCCTGGGACCGACAGTACGAGTCGTCGTCGGTCGGCGACCTGCCATGGTTCACCGAGCAGCTCGACGCGGACCTCGCCCGCGAGCTCGGAACCGTGAAGAGGGGCCGCCTCCTCGACGTCGGGACCGGACCGGGAACCGCAGCCATCTTCGCGGCTCGCAAAGGATTCGACGTCGTGGCGACGGACGTGTCGTCCACGGCGCTGGGCATCGCGCGGCGGCGCGCGAACGGCGAGCGCATCGCGTGGGTCCTCGACGACTTCCTCGACAGCCGCTTGTGGGGGCGATTCGGCGTCCTTGTCGATCGCGGGTGCCTCCACTGTCTGCCGAAGACGTCGTGGTCGGACTACGCGCGCACGGCCGGCAAGCTCGTCGAGCCGGGAGGGACGCTCCTCCTCAAGGTGCACGCGCCGGAGGAAGCAGGCCGCCACGGCACGAACCCCGCCGGACCCGAGGAGCTGCGCGCGCTGTTCGGGGAATGGTTCTCGCTCGTCGGCACGCACGCGTCGGAGTTCGACGGGACGATCCGCCCGTCACCGAAAGCGCTCCTGGTCGTCTTGGCCCGGACCGAGCCAACGGGGGCTATCAGATAGTCGGTTCGCACCCGGAGGCGATGTCGCAGAAGGCCGGGTTGCATACGTACGGCGGGCACGACGCGTCCGGAGTGACCGGCGAGCACTGATACTGCTGGGCGGGCGGACAAGCGTCCGAATACTGGTCGGGGGACGCGTCGGCGGGCTTCGGCGAGTGGTCGCCTGTCGAGCACGCGAGGGTCCCCGCCACGGCCACGCGGAGGACCGTGTACGCGAGCCTGTCGGGCAATCGAAGCCGGGTAGCCGTCGGAGAGCCGTGCATGAACTCCATCATACGGCGCATACTCACTTCATGGCGCACCGGCTGACGAGCGACATCATCGAAGACGAAACGCAGCTCAGGGCTCTTCTCGGCGAGCCGACGCCCATCGTCTGTAGCAAGGTGAGCGACCGCGTGAATCGCCTGACGCGCGCGTTCATCGAGCGTGCATCGATGGTCTTCCTGGCGACGTCGGGCCGCGACGGGTCGTGCGACGTGAGCCCGCGCGGGGATCCCGCGGGCTTCGTGCGGATGCTCGACGATCTCACGTTGCTCGTGCCGGAGGCCCCGGCAATCGGCTCGCCGATTCGCTGCGAAACATCCTGGCCAATCCCCGCGTGGGCCTCCTCTTCGTCGTGCCTGGCGTGAGCGACACGTTCCGCGTGAACGGACGCGCCGCCATCACGACCGATCGCGCGCTGCTCGAGCCGTGCGTCTGCGAGGGCCAGGTGCCCAAGCTCGGACTCATCGTGGACGTCGAGCAGGCGTTCACGCATTGCTCGAAGGCGTTCCTGCGGTCCGACTTCTGGAACCCCGCCCGCTTCGTCGACCGCGCCGAGCTGCCGACGAACGGCGATATCCACAAGGAGCTCAAGGGCGACGGCTTCGATGCCGAGGAGTACGACCGCGAACGGGCAGCGCGCTACGCGCGGCGCGAAGGCTTCTACTGAAGCCGGTGCAAGCTCCGGGGCGCGACCTGAGCGCGGCGACGTCTCGGTCGACGCGCCGCTTCTGCCTGCGCCTGCCGCGTCCTACAGCGGAGGCTTTTTCGCCGCACCCCTGACGCCGGGTACCGAACAGGCGCCGGTCTTGGTCAGCGACTCGTCGAGCGAACGTATGGGGTGATTGCAGAGGTTGCCGAGATCCGCGCACGAATCTGCCACGCCAGCCTTGCACCCCGCGACCAGGCAGGCGGCGGAGCGGTCGAGCCGAGCACGGTCTTGCGCATCCCAGGCGTTGACCCACGCGCCGAAGGCCAGATTGGAACTGAATGGGCTGTCGCAATGCTCGGGCACCGGACGGGGGTCCTTGCAGCCGAGCAAGAGCACGACCGTGACCGCGGGGATGAGCCGAGACCGAGGCATGATGAGGTGTGTGAAAGCACGCCGCGCGCCGAAGCCGTACTGCACTCCGGTTTCCGCAGACTGCCCTCGAGGGGCTACGCCTACTGGAACGTCGCCGAGCCGATCGCGAGCCCGTAATTCGTGCGCGCCTCGGCGTCGACGTTGAACCCCAGCGTCCACTGCGTGCCGTCCACGCTCTTCAGCGTCTTGGCTTGCTTCGAGTGGACGTTGAACGTCCCCGCGCCCGCGCCGAGGGGCGCCAGCGCCGCCGCCGGGACGACGCCCGTGCCGTCGCTCACGCTGAAGATGCAGACGACCTGCGTGGAGCCCATGTTGAAGTCGACGGCGACCTGGTCGGCGGTCGTCGGCGGGCTGTCGCTCGTCCACGAGACCGTGAGGTCCTGCGAGCGCATCACGGTGGGGTTGGCGGCGGCAAGCGCGCTGCCCGCCGCGAGCGCGATGTACGGAGGCGTCGAGAGCTCGACGGAGCCGCCAGCTGCAGCGGGGTTCCCGGGCAGGTGGGCCCACTGGAAGGTCACCGTGGACCCGCCGGTCGTCCAGGCGAGCTGCCCGTCGACCGTGGTCGACGCGTAGACGCCGTCGCTCTGGGGTTCGAGGGTGAGAGGCGGCATCTGCGCGCCGTCGATGCTGACGGGGCCCGCGTTGGGGAGAGTCTCGTTGCCTCCGTCGGGTGTCGACGGAAACGCGCACGGATTGACCGAGCATGGTCCGACCTTCGTGCTCGTGCACGTGGTCCGGGTGAAGGTGACCTTCCGGTAGTAGGACGCACCGGCGAGGCTCCCCATCATCGGCACGAGGCTGTGGGCGTAGAACTCGCCCGATCCGACCGCGACCTCCGGCGACGCTTCGACGTCGCCCCTGCCGCCGCAGGCCGTGGCGGCGCACGTCATCACCAGGAGTGCTTGCGAAACGAGCCGCATGAGGGGCGCTGTCATGGCGTGGCCTCCTCCTCCGGTCAAGGGGCGGTACAATTGCGGAGAAGGTCGGCGAGTGGCTCTACTTCGACTCTCAGGGCCCTCTGCGCTTCGGAGCGCCCTGGCCGCGGCATGCGCAGCCGCGATCGTCATGGCCAGTGCAGAGGACGCGCGCGCGATCGTCGGCGGGGGGCCGGACACCACGCACGTCGCGGTCGTCGCGATCCAGCCGGTTCCGCCGACGTGCGGTCAGCCACCGAGCGAGATCCAGTGCACGGGCACGCTCGTCGCGCCGCGCATCGTCGTCACGGCCGCGCACTGCCTCAACAACGTGGACACCGCGCAGCTCATGACCGTGACCTTCGCCGAGGACGTGGCCACGGCCACTGATGCGGATCGCGTGCGGGCGATCGACGCGCGGATCGATCCGGCGTGGACGAGCGGAGTGGATGACGTCGCCCTCCTGCGACTCGATCAGGACGCGCCGGTGGGCCCCGCGACGCTCGATCTGGCCAGCCCGGCGAAGACGTCGGCTTCGGTGACCGTCGTGGGCTTCGGCGCGGACGGCGCGGGCAACTCGGGCAAACGCCTCTCGGGCTCGGCGCTCGTCGGGGCGGTGCGCGCCGGCGACTTCGACATCACCGCGTCGCCCGCCATGACCTGCAACGGCGACAGCGGCGGACCAGCCTTCGAGAACGAAGGCTCCGGCGAGCAGATCGTCGGGATCACGTCGTTCGGCGACGAGGCCTGCACGACGGGCACCGAGATGCGGGTCGACGCGCTCTCCTCGTTCCTGACCTCGGCGATGGCGGACCTCTCCGCGGCAGTCCCGCCGCGCCCGGCGCTCGACACGAGCGTGGACACTTGCACCGCCACGTGCGCCACCCACGCGGACTGCCCGATCGGGATGTGGTGCGTCGCACGCGACGACGGGACCAAGGGGTGCGCCATCGCGAGCCTGGATGCCGGACACTTCGGCGCCGCGTGCACGCAGGACGACGGCAACACACCCTGCGTGAACGCCGGCAACGCGTGCAAGCTCTGGTTGCCGTGCACTGCACCGGCGAGCGCTGCAGGGGGCGGGTGCGCCGTATCGCAAGACGGTGGGGGCAGCGGCGGGTGGCTGGCGGTCGTCCTCGCGGCCTTCATGGCGCGCGCTCTTTGCGGTGTGCGCGCGTCTTGCAAAGGATGGCGATTCGACGGCTCTCGGCATGGAGATCGAGGGCTCCGAGGTTGAACTCGGACTGTAAGTCTGAAATCGGACTAAAAGTCTGAACTCGGACTCCATGTACAATTCGCTGTGCAGGAAGTCAGTGGCAAGTCTGGGTGCCGCGCAGGAATCACCAACGATTCCGCTAAGAAGACGCAGTGGCGCTCTGCGGCACACCCCGTGCTCATCCGGTCGGAAGAGAGGCGGGTCAAGACATGCTCAAGGGAGCCGCTGTAGCCGTGTTGTTCGGTTCGATGGTTCTGGGTTGTGGGGGAAGCAGTGACCCGGCCCCCTCCGGGACGACCGATAGTTTCATCGTTCAGCAGAACAAGACGGACTCGCTCGAAGCGACGCTCACGTCGGGTGGCGCCTCGGTGCATTTCACGGCGTTGCAGACGTCGGCGCACGCCGTCGACGTGACGTACGACTTCGGATTGCCGGTCGTCGCCTTCCACGTCGACTACGAGCAAGGCCAAGGGGAGTTCATGCCGGCCGGCGGCACGCTCGACGCCGCGCAGAGCCGGTTGATGGACATGATGCTCGTCCACTTCCAGGACGTGCTCCCTGCCCAGGAGAGCGCGCGGTCGCTCGTCCAGAGCTCGGCGGTCCGCGAAACGATGCTGATGCAGATCGTCCCCGTCGGAGAGACCCTGCAGTCGTTCGGCTTCGTCTCGGAGCGCGGCTGGACGTACCTCAGCTGCACCTGCAAGAGCCAGTACGACGGCCACGACGGCAACCACGTCGGCGGCGTGGGCTGCGGCTGCACGGGCGGCTCCGGCAACGGCTGCAAGGGCCGCTGCGGCGCGGGCTGCCAGCAGGACGGCGCCAGCATCAACGCGTACACCCAGGACTGCCTCTGCCACGACTACAACAAGTGCAGCTGGACGACTGCGTCGGATGACTTCGCGTTCGCGGCGTCCAATTGCGGCGAATCGTACGGCTGCTACTAGTCGAACCGATGATCCGAGCGGCGCTCGCCGCAGTCGCGCTCCTCACCGTCTCGTCCGTCGGCTGCAGTCGTCGTGAGTCGGCTGCAGCGGCGGGGACCTGTCCGGACGGCGCATCTCTCCAGGGAGATGCGCCGCCGAAGGGGAACCTGCAGTGGTGCGCCCGCGCCGACGGCGTGAAGGACGGCCGCTGGACGGAGTGGCACCCCAACGGTCACGTGAAGACCGAGGGACAGTACGCCGGCGGCAAGATGGAAGGACGCTGGGTGACGTACTTCGATACCGGCGTGGTCAAGACCGCCGGCGTCTACAGCGGGGGGCTCAAGGACGGCGAGTGGCTGACGAACTACGAGGACGGCAAGAAGAACCGTCTCGACGTCCACCACGCCGGAACGAGCGAAGTGCCCTGGACCGTGTGGCGCGAGGACGGATCGCTCTGGGCCAAGGGCACCGACATCGCGTCGCAGTCGGACGGCGACTACACCGAGTGGTATCCGAACGGGCAAGTGGCGGCGCAGGGGCGCTACGACCGCGGCGTCAAGGTCGGCAAGTGGTCGTACTTCGATGCCCAGGGCAACGCGTCGGCGACTGCCCAAGGAGACTACGGCAAGAAGTGACGCTCAGCGCCTTCCGCCGTGGAAGCCCACGCTGGGGTGCATGACGACGTGAGGCGGGGCGTACATGTGCGGGGTGGCAATCGGCCGCGGCGTGAGGATCGGGCGCCGGGCCACGCGATAGGCCGGCGGTGCCACGTTCATCGCGCGTGGTGCGACGCGATACGCGGGCGGCGCCACGTTGATCGCGCGAGGGGCGACGCGATATGCGGGCGGTGCCACGTTGACCGCGCGTGGCGCGTAGACGTCGTAGGCGTGATAGCGCGGACCCCAGTAGCTGCCGTACCACGGCCGCGCCCATCCCCATCCGCCGACGGGTCCGTCCCAACCCCACGGCGAGGCGAACCAGGTCCAGCCGAGCGTCGGCCGGTACAGGTACACGTATGGCTCGCCCTGCACCTCGAGAGGCACCGCCTCCGCAGGGACCCACACCCATCCGTCCTCGGT
>Ga0335082_10001714_pt1 | contig 23436 bp, 17 predicted proteins | sample Lox_Sample_41_FD_206718 | JGI IMG/M metagenome (GOLD analysis project Ga0335082, IMG submission 206718) | Soil microbial communities from Loxahatchee National Wildlife Refuge, Florida, United States - Lox_Sample_4.1 | ecosystem: Environmental > Terrestrial > Soil > Wetlands | place: USA...
ATGTCCGCAACGGCTTCAGCGGCGTGTCGGTCAGCTACCAGATCGACGCCGACGCCACTCCTGAGGAGATCAGGGCGCTGGTCGCGCAGTCGCAGAAGCGCTCCGCCGTCTACGACATCCTCACCAACCCGACCAGCGTCATCGTCGACGTCTGAAGATCCGGTCCGAACGAGCGGGAGGCAGAGTCATGCCGAAGACGACCGCCGTGATCGTCGGGGCCGGCCACTGCGGGCTGGCTATGAGCCACTGCCTCGCCGCCCGTTCGGTCGACCACGTCGTCCTCGAACGCGGAGAGGTGGCGAACTCCTGGCGCACCCAGCGGTGGGACTCGCTGCGGCTGCTCACCCCGAACTGGATGACCCGGCTGCCCGGCTACGCGTACCGCGATGCCGACCCGGACGGCTACCTCAGTGCACGGCAGGTGGCGGCGATGCTCGCGGACTACGCGGGGGCGTCCGCGGCGCCGGTGCTGACCGGGGTGACGGTCACCTCGGTGCGGGCAGTCGGCGGCGGGTACGTCGTGCGAACCGACCAGGGCACCTGGCACGCGCCGACGGTGGTGCTGGCCTGCGGGGCGGCGACAGTGCCCGCGGTGCCGGCGCTGACGCGGCTGGTCCCGGACGGAATCGTCTCGGTCACCCCGGCGGGCTACCGCAACCCGGGCGAGCTGCCGGGGGGCGGCGTGCTGGTGGTCGGCGCCTCGGCCAGCGGGGTCCAGCTCGCCGACGAACTGGCCCGCTCGGGGCGCCCGGTCACCCTCGCCGTCGGCGAGCATGTCCGCATGCCACGTGCCTACCGCGGCCGGGACATCCTGTGGTGGCTGGACGCGGCCGGGGTGCTGGACCAGCGCTACGACGAGGTCGACGATCTGGTCCGGGCGCGGAGGTTGCCGTCCATGCAGCTGGTCGGGTCGCCGGGCCGGACGGTCGACTTGAACGCCTTGACCTCGGCCGGAGTGCGGCTGGTCGGCCGCCTGGCCGGAATCGCCGGCGGCGTCGCCCAGTTCTCCGGCTCCCTGCCCAACGTGTGCGCGCTGGCCGACCTGAAGCTGGGCCGGCTGCTCAACACCATCGACGCCTGGGCGGGGGCGGCCGGTGAGCGGTTCGCGCCGACGGTGGTGCGCTCCGCGCCGCTGGGCCTGGACCTGCGGTCCGGCCAGATCGCCACGATCGTCTGGGCGACGGGATACCGGCCCGACCTGTCCTGGCTGGAGGTCCCGGTGCTCGACCGCAGGGGCCGGGTCATCCATGACGGCGGCGTGACGGCCTGCCCGGGCCTGTACCTGATTGGCATGCCGTTCCTGCGCCGCCGCAAGTCGAGCCTGATAGACGGGGCGGCGGTCGACGCCGCCGAGCTGACTAGGCACCTGGCCGGCCATCTCGACGCTCTGGCCGGCCGCCGCGAAAGGAGTGCGTCATGAACACCCATCCCCTGGCCACGGCGCTCGCCGTGGCCGTGGCCGGCCGGGACCGCATCCGGCTAGCCGCTGCGGTCACCGACACCGTCCGGCTGCGGGCGCTGCTTCCGGGCGGCCCGATCGAAGAGCACGGCCGCGATGCCGTCGTCGCCCGCTTCGGCGGATGGTTCGCCGACATGGACACCGTAGACCTGGTGGAGTCGGCAGGCGAGACGCTCCCCGGCCGGCTGCTGATCCACTACCGGCTGGACCTGGCGCAGCGCGGCACCCGCTGGACCTGCACGCACACCTCGATCTGCAAGATCGTCGACGGACGGCTGGCCACCATCAACCTGCTCTGCTCAGGCTTCCGCGAGATCTGAGGGTGATAGGAATGCGCAACCCGGCACTCGACGCGTGGGGCGACTACGACCGAGATGACCCGTACCCGCTGTTCGCGCAGGTCCAGGCGGACGGTCCGGTGCACGAGGTCACACTGGCCGACGGGCACCGCGCGTGGCTGATCGTCCGCCATGAGGAGGCGAAGGCCGCGCTCAACCACGCGGGCCTGTCCAAGGACATGCACGCCGCACTCGCTCGTGACGGGGGGGTGGTCGCCGAGGGCCTGCCCGGTCCCGCCTTCGCCCGGCACATGCTCAGCGTCGACCCGCCTGCTCACACCCGGCTGCGCCGGCTGACCTCGGCGGCATTCAGCCGGCCGCGGATCGCGGGCCTCCGGCCACGTATCCAGGCGATCGTCGACGGGCTGCTCGACGACCTCGAGGCGCGCGGCGACACCGTGGTCGACCTGGTCAAGGGCTTCGCCTTCCCGCTGCCGTTCACCGTGATCAGCGAGCTGCTCGGCGTCCCGGAAGCAGACCGGGACCAGCTGGGGAGCTGGTTCATCACGCTGCTCGCACCGTCGTCGGCGCCCGAGCCCACGGCCGAGGCCGTGATGGCTTCGGCGAAAATCGTGCGGTACCTGACCCGGCTGCTCGATCGCAAGCGGGCCGCTCCGGGCGAGGATCTGGTCACCGACCTGGTAATGGCGGCCGATCAGGAGGGCGCGCTGTCCGAGCAGGAGATGCTCTCGACGATCTTCCAGCTGGTCGTCGCCGGGCACGACACCACGACCAGCCTGATCGGCAACGGAACGGTCGCCCTGCTGACCCGCCCGGAACAGCGCGACGCCCTCGTCGCTGACCCGGCCCTGATGCCCCGCGCGATCGAGGAAATCCTCCGCTGGGACGCGCCGGTGCCGCACTCCACGTTCCGTTACACCACCCAGGACGCGACGTTTGGCGAGACCGTCATCCCAGCCTTCGCCCAGGTGATCATCTCGCTGGCCGCGGCCAACCGGGACCCGGCCCGGTACGACAAGCCGGACATCCTCGACATCACCCGGGCGGACACCAGCCACCTGGCCTTCGGCCACGGCATCCACCATTGCCTGGGTGCCCGGCTGGCGCGGCTCGAGGGCTTGATAGCGTTCACCACCCTGCACGGCCGCTTCCCCGCCATGCGGCTGGCGGTCCCACGGTCGGCGTTGCACTGGGGCCACGGTGACGGGCTGGTTCTGCGAGGCCTGTCCGAACTGCCGGTCATCCTCAGCCCGTAAAGGCAACCGCTACGGGGAGTTCGCGGCGGAGGGCGGCGGCCAGGGCCGGGGCGTCGGGCATGCCGTCAGGATCGGACAGGATGGTGATGTACAGCGTCCCGGTGTAGGACGCCGCCGCGAACGTCACGGTGACGTTCCCGGTGGTGGACGGGATCGGGATGATCGCCCGCACCATGGCGCCGCCGACCGTGAGCGGGCCTTCCGGGCCGCGCAGGTTGGTGACGAAGGTCTGCACGAGCCGCTGGTGGTCAGCGAACCAGCGCAGCAGGCCGATGCGGGCCAGCAGCAGGAACGCGGGCACGAACAGGGTGGCCGAGGCGCCGCGGGCACGCGACTTGCGCTCGCGGGTGATCGCAGCCGTCCGGATGATCCGGGCGCCGAGGTCGCCTCGGGCGGGCACGGTGACCGGCATGATCCCGATCTGGTTGCCGAGCTCGCCGCTGCTCGCCGCCCGCCGGGCGGCCACGGGGACGGTGACGGTGATCTCGTCGAGCTGCTCGCCGCGCGTGGCCAGCAGGGTTCGCAGCGCCCCGGCGACCGCTGCGAGCACGACGTCGTTAACGGTGCCGCCGTGCGCGCGTCCCGCGTCGCGGATAGCGGCCAGGCCGACGGTGACGACGTCGAGGCGCCGCCGCGGCCCGACCGGCCGGTTGAGCGATGTGGCCGGCCGCTGGCGCGGCGGCGGGGCACCCCCCAGTTCTGCGATCCCCGCACGGATCCGGCGCAAGCCGCGCGCCTGGCGCGGCGCGCCTGGTCCGGCCCGCGCCACCCGGTGCAGGCGGCCCCGCCAGGCATCGACGGCGAGTTCGCGCGTCCGCGGTGCCGGTGCCGGGAACCGGTCCGTCCGCGCCCCCGCCGACTCGGCGGCCTGGTCGGTCAGCGCGCCGAGCACCGCGAGACCGGCGATGCCGTCCGCCAGCACGTGGTCCATGATGACGAGCAGCCCGGTGCCGCCGTCGGCCAGTCCGGTGACGAACGTGGCCGACCACAGCGGGCGGGACCTGGGCAGCGGCTCGCCGAGCTGAGCCGCGGCCAGATCGAGCAGCGCCCGCTCGTCGCCAGGCGGCGGGCAGCACGCCTGCCGGACGTGCTCATCGATATCGAATGCCGGATCATCGGCCCAGTACGGTCGTCCGCATCCAGGAGGCGCCCGGTAAAGCCGCTGCCTCAGCCGCGGTACTGTACGGATCCGCTCACCGAGCACCCGCCGCGCCTCGGCGACACTGAACCCAGGCGCGGCGCCGAGCACCAGGACGGCGCCGATGTGCCCGGCAGCTCTCCCGTCTCCCGTAGCGAACTGCATCAGGTCCGCGGCGCTAGCCCGGTCAAGCGAGGGGGACACCGCCAGTTCACCGCGGCGTGAGGGTGATGACCGACCAGCCGTACTCATCGGCCGCGTCCTTGAGTTCCAGGAGCGTCGGCGCTTGTCCGCCCGGCAGCGATATGCCGAGCTGACGCTGTGCCTTCTTCCAGCCCATGCGGTTGATCATGGCCTGGTAGTTAACCGCTACCGAAGCTGGGTCTTCGTCGAGCAGCGCATGCATGGGCCGCAGGCACCCGTGCAGCGTCACCTCGACGTCAGCTCCGCCGCGCAGGTTGACCCGCCACCTGGCGACGGTGACGACGATGAGCCGTCCTTCCATGTCGACGAAGCCAACCGGGATGTCGTACCGGTGGCCGGTCTTGCGGCCGGTCAGGTGCAGCATCAGGAAGGAATGGTCAAGCATCCCATGGAACGGCGAGCTAAGGAGCATACGCACCAGCGGGTTGCCCATCTTGACGAGGGTGGGCGGCGGCACGGATCGTTTTACTGTGGTGGTCATCGCGCTTACCTCCTACCTATCACCCTGCTCCGGGTGAGCCGGTGCGCCAGGGTCATTGGTCACCAAGCAGAACCCGGTTGCGCCCACTGGGACGGAGCCCGCTCGACCGTGTGACGCGGCAGCGACGGGATCCGGGTTACACAGGCGTCGTAGAACTGATCCGGGAACCAGCGTGCTCGCGCAGGGACGCGAGCATCGCCTCGCGTCCCGCGCGCATGAACTCCGGCCACTGGCGGGTATCGAGGAATTGCTCGTAAAAGCCAGTCCCGGCGACCTTCTCGTACGGCACCGGCTCGATGAGCAAGGTCCGGGTCTCACGGCGCAGCCGGGCAAGGTGCTCGCGGGCCAGTTCGGCCTGCTGGCAGGTGCGCACCTGCGAGGCGGCCGTGACGATGCTGAACGGTCGGCGGTTCCAGCCGGTGACGTCCTCGCCGCGGAACTCGTGCGGGTAGAAACAGTTGACCGCCACGGCGATGTCGACGGCGGGCTCGATGTCAAGCACCGGCCGCACCGGGAAGATATCGACGATCCCGCCGTCGCACCAGGACAGCCCTCCGAGCATGACCGGCTGGACGAACAGCGGGAGCGACACCGCCATGCGGATCGCGTGTGCCACCGGCATGGCCGGATGGGTGCGTGGACCCACGAAGTCCACGCGGTTGTGCTCGACGTTCCAGATCGGCGCGTAGGTCGGCGTCCGCAGCTGCGCCAGGGTGAGGTCGCCGAAGTGGGCACGGTAAAAAGCCTCGAGTTTGTCGCCGCGCAAGATGCCGCACCAGCCGCGTGCCGAGGTCGGGACCAGCGCGGCGATCTCACGCCACCCCACGTCGATGTAATCGCGGGGCTGCATCGAGGCGGTGAGCTCAGCGACTTCATCAGGTGACATGCCGGCGCCGAGCGGGAAGCCGAACAGAGCCGAACCCGAGCACACCGAGTAGACCGACACTTCGGTGCCGCTGTCCTTGAGTGCCCTCGCCACGCCGACCAGCGCGGCCAGCGCGCCGCTGCCACCGGTGGCCACGACGCCGACGCGGCCCGTCAGCGGCGGGGGCGTAGTGCCGGGCAACGGCCCGAACACGTGATCGGCGGCAGGCCGCCGGTCGGACGGCAGGGGCAGGAGACCTCGCCGAACAGTGCGGAGGAACGTTGCGTCCTTGCGCAGGGCCGCCGCCGTGTCGCGGGCGCGGACCACGACGTCGAAGTACTGCCGCATGCGGAAGACGTCCAGTGCAGCGTCCAAGATGGTCCGGCTGTCCGGACTGCCGGTGGTAGCCATGGCGATCGCCTCCGCTACTAGGCTGTGCTCCGTCTCACCGTCCGGCCAGAGGCGAAAGTCACCTAGCTGACCTGGCTGCCCGCGCCGGCTTCAGCGGTGTCACCGTCACTACGACATCCTCGCCGGCAGCCGCAGATCGGGTCCGGGCGGAACCGTGACCGGCCGCGGACCGTCGAAGGGGGAGGAAAGGAGGCCCGCTATGGCCGCTCGGGGAGTACAGGGCCTGATCGCCGTCACTACCCTGATGGGACTAGCGGCGTGCGGCAGCGTCTCAGCAGGCAGCGCCGGGCACCCGGCCTCGGCCAGCGCGAGCTCATCCAGGGCGCCGGCGGCCGCCGCGGGGACGCCGGCCGGCGGGTCGCTCTGCGCGGACGGCCGGAGCGCGGACCGGGTCGTGGTCAGCCGGACCGCGTCGGCGCGCGCGGTCACGCTCAGGGGCGCGACCCAGGTACAGGCCGTGGTCGCCGCGCTGTGCGCGCTTCCGCCGGTGCCGGCCGGGCAGCACTGCGCGGCCACGTCCGCGGGATCGGTCCGGCTGGTGTTCGCGGCCGGACCGCAGAACTTCTCGCCGGTCACCGTGCAGGAGTCGGGCTGCCGCAGCGTGACCGGGATGGGGGCGACCCGATCGTGGTCCGGGTCTTCGCAGTTCGGCGTCCTGCTCGATGAGGCGGTGGGGGGCCTGGGCCGGCTGGTGCCTGGCACCCACCCGAGCAGCGTGCCGCTCGGGTCGTGACCGGGCTGGGAATAGCGCGCGCTCCCGGGCGGCGGGGACGCCGCCCGGGAGCGCGAATCGGGATTACCGCTCGTCCAGGGACGAGCGGCTCAGTCCGGCTAGGCCCGGCAGGGGTTCTTCATGTCCCCGCTGTTGAAGTTGTTGATCAGCACCGTCGTGGTGAACCCGGCCACCGGGTAAAGGGTGCGCAGCAGCGGCCCGAACTCGGTCGTGGAGCTGCCGCCGAAGTCATTCACCGTGCCCGGGATGAACCGACCGCCCTCCTGCCACGTGCAACTCCCGTGCCGGAGCGTGGTGGAGAAGAACGGGTAGAACTGCGCGCCGGCCGGCGGGTTGACGCAGTTGGCGCCGGTGGTCCGGTCGCAGAACGGCGGGTTGGCCTGTGAGTCCGCGGCTTCGATGCGCGGCAGGTCGGTCTCGAACGCGATGGTCGAGAAATTCCTTCCGTGGGTCGTCGGGCTGGTGAACAGCACCGGCGTGGGGTGCAGGGCCCGGTCGAGGAACGGGTTCGGGTTCGTGCCCGGCCAGTCGTTGCGGTACGACTGCCCGTCGAAATCCTCGTCCGAGGCGAAGCAGCCGTTGATCTTCACCACCGTGGAGTCGGTGCCAGGAACGCAGCCGGTGTCGTCCCCGTCCAGGCTCGGGTCCTGAGCGCCCGCCGAGGTGCAGTTGCCCTCCGCGTCGATCGCCAGGCAGTTCTCGAAGTGGCCGATCTCATCGGACATGGCCACGTTGTAGGTGTGGGCCGACCAGGTGTTTCCCCGCGGGTTCGCGGTCGAGTACTCGGGGTGGAACGCGTAGGGCGCAGCCTGGCAGGTCGTGGAGTCCGGGGTGTACAGGATGTGGCCGAACCCGTTGGCGGTCGAGGCGGTCATCGAGCCGTGCTTGCCCGTGCTGAGGTCGGTCATGTCGACCCGGAACCCGGCCGGCGTGTCGTGCATGTGGATCCGGATGCGGTCGCCGGGGTTCATGAGCAGGTCCTTGTTCACGTCCGGGTTCACCGCGCTGAAGTTCGGGTTGTCGAAGGTCCCGGTGAACAACGGGTTGGCCGGCGCCTGGGAGACCCCGTTCCTGGTGATGTAGGCCCAGTTGATGGGCTCCTCGCCGCCGAGGATGAAGTTATTGCACGCCTTGGTGTTAAGCCCGCCGGTGTTCTGGTTCAGCAGCAGGCTGTCGATGGTCATCGCCGCGCAGTACTGAGTGGCGGTGCAGCCGAATCCCTCGAACTGGGGTACGTAACCCGGGCCGTAGAACTGAAGCTCCATGAAGGCGTTCCCGGGATGCTTCCCGATATAGTCCGGCGCGTTCGGATTGCTGCCGACCAGGTTATTGCCGTCGGAGTCCGGCGTACACTTCTTGGTGAACTCGGGCGCGGACTCGGTGTCGCACAACGTGAGCCCGAACCAGAACGTCGGCCGCAACTGGAAGTTCCACGTGGAGCCCCCGGCACCCGACGCGTTCGGCTGGGTCTTCGGATCCTTCGGCAGCGTTATGACGTAGGTCATGTCGTTGCCAGAACCGGGGATGCCCGACTTGAACTCGAGGGACGGCTCATCGTGGCCGACGTACTTGCCGGCGATGTTGCCGGCGGCATCGACGCAGGTCGACTTGTTACTCTGGCAGAGAGGCTCGTCGATGGCCCCAGCGGTGTCCTTGAGGACCTTGGCCTGGGAGGCGGCGTGGCTCGCGGCGCTAGCCGGAAGCGCGCCGGCCGCCAGCAGGGGGAGGCTCAGGAGGCTGAGCGCAGCCAGTCTGGATCGCTTCAATCTCTGTCCTTTCGCCCATCAGCGAAGCCGGGAGTGGGTGGTGGCTGCTGACGGATGGTCATATGGACTGCCCGAGTCGTCTGACTTACCTGCTCGATCGGTCTCAGCGCATAGCCGGGCCAACCCCGGCTGCTCCTCCGTCCAGGGAGCAGCACGGAGCCTGCGGCGCCACGACCCGCTGAGGCGGCGGGCAAACTGAACAAGATGAACATACAGCCGCGACGAATCGTGCCGAAACCCCTCAAAACCAAAAATCTCTACTTGACGATTTCGTTATCTGGATCTGCCGTCCAGCCGGCGATTCCGCCCGGTGCGAATTAGCCGCGATTTAGCCCGCAACCCGGCCACCGCCGGTATGTAACGCGCGAAATGATCATTTCATTACCATTTCCACCAGACATCAGATACCTCTGCTGTCACGCAATCCCAGTCGTTCACCCGGGTGTCGGCTGCTGGCGGGCGTTGGTGCTTTCTCCGATCCGCGGGGCCGGGCGCTCCAGCGGCGGCCGGGCGGGACATGCACGCAGGCCAGGCCCGGGGGGACCTTCACGTTCGGTGAGGCCTATGTCACTTTTGGTCTGGCCGGCAATCGGGGGACCCCTTGTAGCGCGGAGAGATCGGCGTAGCGTAGAGGGACCGGCCCATTTGCAGGCAGGACTCACTGCCACGATGGGCCAGGGTCTGGGGATGGAGGCTCGATGAACCTTGGCAGTTTCCTGGCCGCCCTGGCGCTGGGCTTTGTAGCCGGGGCGATAGCTCGTGCTCTGATCCCAAACGATGCCTTCCGGCACATGCACGGCTTGAGATCGTGGTTGACCTCGGCGGGACTGGGCCTATTGGGCGCCCTGGTCGGCTTCTGGATCTTCCACGGCGTGTTCGGCATCGGCGACACGGACAAGTTCGACTGGGGTGGCATCGTCGGCGCGGTGATCGGCGCCATGATCGTTGTTGCCCTCGCGTCGTTCCTGATCAAGCGGTTCGCGAAGCGCGAGCCGGTCTGACCTGGTGCTAACCGCAGGATTTCGTCGCCCTGACTTCCGCCCTGTTTGAGCGCACCGCGTGCAGATGAGGTCCGGGTGGTCGAGACTGAGGGGATGCGGGAGTTCGTAACCGATGCGGAGGATCCGCGGCTGGCGGATTACGCCCGGCTGACGGATATGGAACTGCGCACAAGCCTGGAGCCTGGGCAGGGGCTGTTCATCGCGGAGGGGACGAAGGTGATCGGCCGGGCTGTGGCGGCCGGCTACCTGGTGCGCTCGGTGCTGGTCGCCGAGCGGAGGCTGGGCGACCTCCCGGCGCTGCTCCCGCGGCTGGCCGCGACGGGCGCCCCGGTGTACGTCGTCCCGGACGAGACCGCCGGGCGGCTCACCGGATACCGCGTCCACCGCGGAGCGCTGGCCTCGCTGTACCGCAAGCCGCTCCCGGAGACGGCGGCGCTGGCCGCCGCCGCCCGCCGGGTGATCGTGCTCGAGGATCTCGTCGACCACGCCAACGTCGGGGCCATCTTCCGGTGCGCCGCCGCGCTCGGCGTGGACGCCGTGTTCCTGTCGCCGCGGTGCGCCGACCCGCTCTACCGGCGCGCGGTGAAGGTCTCCATGGGCGCGGTTTTCGCCATCCCCTACGCTCGCATGACCGCGTGGTACGACGGCCTGGCCGGGCTGCGGGCCGCCGGGTTCCGGCTGCTCGCGCTGACACCGGACGGAGCGGCCGCGCCGATCGGCGCGGCCGTGACCGGCCAGCGGACCGCGCTGCTGCTCGGCACCGAGGGCGACGGCCTGTCGTCGCGCTGGCTGAACGAGGCCGATCAGGCCGTCCGTATCCCGATGCATCCTGGCGCCCTGGCCGCCGGGGTCGACTCGCTCAACGTGGTCGCCGCCGCCGCGATCGCGTGCCACGTCCTCATGGGCACGGACCAGGGAAGCGTTCGTTAACATGCTCGCTGCGGGTAGGAGGCAGCCTGTGGCAGATACGATTCGCCCGTACTCGGAGATCGACTACCTTGTCGCTGACCGCATAGCGACGATCACCCTTAGTCGCCCGGACCAGCTCAACGCGTTCACGCAGGTGATGCGAGATGAGCTGATCGACGCCTTCGACCGAGCCGACTCCGACGATGATGTACGGGTAGTGGTTGTCACTGGCCGGGGACGAGCGTTTTGCGCAGGCGCCGACCTTTCTGCTGGCAGCGACACATTCAACGCCGGCCGGCGCCAGCGATCTGGGACGCCCAGGACCATCGACGGCGTGCCGCGAGACGGTGGCGGTCAGGTTAGCCTGCGTGTCGCGGCTTCACTCAAGCCGGTGATCGCTGCTATCAACGGGCCCGCGGTCGGGGTCGGTATCACGATGACGCTCCCGATGGACATCAGGCTCGCCGCCGATGACGCGAAGTTCGGCTTCGTGTTCTCCCGCCGTGGCCTGGTAATGGAAGCTGCCTCCAGCTGGTTCCTCCCGCGGGTCGTCGGCATCAGCCAGGCCCTGGAATGGGTGGCCACCGGCCGGGTCTTCGATGCTGCTGAGGCGGTGCGCGGGGGCCTGGTCGCCCGCTGGGAAGCGCACCGCCTCGACTCCCGGGGCATCTATGTGCTTGGCCAGGCGCCCGATGTCGCCGAGGGGGTTAGCGCGTTCCTGGAGAAACGACTGCCCCGTTTCCCGATGCGGATAAGCACTGACCTGCCCGACCTGGGACCGCAGTGGCCCGAGCCGCCGGGCTACCTCACGTAGCCTCAGAGTTGATGCCGTGACGATCGACCCGCCGCGGCGCGTCCAGGCGCTGTACGTGCCCGTCAGCGACGGCGTACGCCTGGCCGCCGACGTCTGGCTCCCGGTCGAGCGGATCGCCCGGGGCGAGCGGGTCGGCACGGCATTCCGGGCCACTCGCTACCACCGAGCCGAGCTGCCATCTGGTCCGGAGCCCGAGGCGGACAGCAACCATGCTGTCGGCGAATTGTGGAACAGCGCCGGATTCGCGCTGGTCGTCGTCGACGCGCGCGGCACCGGGGCATCGTTCGGCTCGCGCACGATGGAGCTCGGTCCGCGTGAGATCGCCGATTACGCCGAGCTGATCGACTGGGTGGCGGCGCAGCCGTGGTCCAACGGCCGGGTCGGCCTGTTCGGCACGTCCTACGACGGCCAGGCCGCCGAGCTCGTCGCGAGCCTGGGCAACCCGCACGTGACCGCCGTCGCCGCGCTGTTCAGCCCGGTCAACCCCTACCGGGAGCTGTTCTATCCCGGCGGGTGCGCCACCGGCGGCCGGTTCGCCCGGTGGATGTGCGAGAGTCAGGTCAGGGACGGCGTCGCCGGTGCGGTCGAGAGGCTGTCGGAGCTCACCGGACGTCCAGCGGGGGAGTTCACGCCGCCGACGCCGGTCAAGGGGGTGGACGGGCCGGATGGTCCGGCCCTGCTCCAGGCGGCGATCGGCGAGCACCAGGCCAATGTCGACATGCAGAAGCTTCTGGGCCGCGCGGCCTTCAGCGACGACTGCCTGCCGGGTCTCGACTGGCAGGCGACGACCCCGGCCTGCGTGAGGCAGGCCATCGAGGCCACGGGCGTGCCCATGCTGATCCGCGCCGGGTGGCTGGACGGTGCGTTCGCCGCGGGCGCGCTGCGGCGGTTCGCGACGTTCGCCAACCAGCAGGAGGTCGAGATCGGGCCCTGGGGCCACGGGGGCCGAACGTACGCCGACACGCTGCGGCCCGACGGGACGCTGGCCGGCGACCGGCTCGTGCCCGAGGGCCAGGACCGCCGGCTGGTGGAGTTCTTCACCAGGTACGCCGAGCGCGCCGAAGCGCCCGATGGCCGGCGCAGCCTGACCTTCGGCACGCTCGGCACGGACCAATGGCAGACGGTCAGCTCGTGGCCTCCGGAAGGCGCCTGCCTGCGGAGCTGGTACCTCACGTCGTCAGGCCGACTGGCAGCCGACGCCGGCCCGGCCGCGAACCTGCGCTACGTCGTCGAGCCCGCGGCGTCGACCGGCCCCGCGAATCGATGGCTCGCGGTCGACCTCGGCCGGGGCACGGCGTACCCCGATCGCCGGGCCGCGGACGAGGCGCTGCTGACGTTCACGTCCGAGCCGCTGCCCGCCGGCCTCCACGTCGCCGGGTTCCCCGTGATCTCCCTGCGCCTGGCCACGTCCGGATCTGACGGCGCGATCTACGCCTACCTTGAAGACGTCGCGCCGGACGGCACCGTGACGTACCTCACCGAAGGCTGCCTCCGGTTCCTCCACCGCGCGACGACCGGGCCTGCCGAGCCCACGCGGCTCGGCGTACCCCGGAGCTTCGGCCGGGCTGGCCGGCTGGCCGTCGAGCCCGGGCAGGACCTCGACGTCGCCGTGGAACTGCTGCCGATATCCGCGCTGCTCCGGGCGGGCCACAAGATCCAGGTCGCGCTGGGCGGCCACGACGCCGCCTGCTTCGACCGGTACGGACCCCCAGACGAGACGTTCACCGTCCAGCTCGGCGACCACTCCACACTCGATCTGCCGATCCTGGCGTGAGGCCGGTTCGCCCGTGCCAGCACTAGCGTGTCGGCGGGTGCGACGAGCCCGCCGGGACGGGACGATGGAAGCAGCAAGCGGGTCCTGGGCAAGGCGCTGGCCACCACCGTCAATGCCATCGAAGCCCAGAATTACCAGCCGAAGAAGGCCCAGTCCTGAACCTTACCCAGTCCAATTCTCAGCCAGCTGGCGTCCGCTCGATACTGGGAGGGCTCATGACGGCAGCCACGTCGGTCGCGCCGAGGCCGGTGCAACAGCAGCAGTACAGGCTCTCCGATGCCTCAGGGGCCCATGCGGGCTCTAGCCTTTCAGGCCGTTAGACCCTAGCAGGCATCGCGTCCGCTGGAGCGACGATGGCGCTGAGTTTGGCGCAGCCGCCGAGTGCCCCACTAGGTCAATGTCCGCCTGCCGGCCGCAGACAAGAAAGGGGAGAGCCATGACTACCGATGCTGACATGTCCCTGTTCGCGGGTCCGCGCATCACAATGCACGAACGGGAGGACGGCTGCCTGCTACTGAGATCCGCCGACCCGTTGCAGGACTATCCCGGCACGGTCGTGCACAGCGTGTGGGCCTGGGCGGCAGCCGATCCGGACTATCCGCTGGCCGCCGAGCGCGGCGCTGACGGATCGTGGCGCCTCTGCAGTTACGGGGCCGCCGTCGCTGCGGCCGCGGCCATCGGCCAGGCCCTGCTGGAACGAGGCCTGGCCCACGACCGGCCGCTGCTTGTGCTGTCCGGCAACAGCATCGACCACCTGCTGGTAACGCTCGGAGCGATGACTGCCGGGGTCCCCGTGGCCCCGGTCAGCGTGGCCTACTCCCTGCAGAGCCGGGATCACGCCCGGATCCGGGCGATCACCGAGCTGATCGATCCCGGTGCGGTATTCGTCGAGGACGCGGAGCGTTTCGGATCGGCCCTGGACGCACTGAGCCAGGTCCCCGCGATCATCAGCACCGGCAGGCGCGCAGGCGCCACCCGGCTGAACGAACTCACCGCGAGTACGCCTGGCCAGCTGATCGCCAGCGCCTTCGCGGCGCTCCGCGCCGACGGGATCGCGAAGATCCTTTTCACCTCCGGCTCGACCGGCACGCCGAAAGGGGTGCTGAACACCCACCGGATGCTGGCGGCCAATCAGCAGATGATGCGTCAGGCATGGCCGTTCCTCGCCGCCGAGCGGCCGGTGATCGTCGACTGGCTGCCGTGGAGTCACACCTTCGGCGGTAATCACAACATGGGCATGGTGCTCACCAACGGCGGCACGGTCTACATCGACGCCGGGCGCCCCGCCCCGGACCTGTTCGCGCAGACGATCACCAACCTCAGCGACATCGCGCCTACGATCTACTTCAACGTCCCGGCCGGGTACGCGCAGCTCATCCCGGCGCTGGAGGCAGACCCGGAGCTCGCGCGCAAGTTCTTCGCCCGGCTGCGGCTGCTGTTCAACGCGGCGGCCGCGCTGCCATCCGGGCTCCGTGACCGGCTCCGTGACCTAGCCGCCCAGACGAACGGCCGCCCCATTCCCGTCACCGGCTCCTGGGGCACGACCGAGACCGCGCCAGCGGTGACGACAGCGAACTTCGACTACGCCGACGCCCGGTGTATCGGCGCTCCGCTACCCGGTACGCAGGTCAAGCTCGTCCCGGCCGAAGACGCCTACGAGATCCGGGTCAAGGGCCCGATCGTCACCCCTGGCTACTACGGCCGGCCGGATCTGACCGCCGAAGCGTTCGACGACGAAGGCTTCTACCGCTCTGGCGACGCGGCCACGCTCGCCAACCCCGCCGACCCGAGCACGGGGCTGGTGTTCCGCGGCCGGATCGCGGAGGACTTCAAGCTCACCACTGGCACCTTCGTCCGCGTCGGCGCGGTGCGTACCGCGCTGTTGTCCGCGGCGCCTGTCCTGGCTGACGCGGTGATCGCGGGCGAAGGCCGCGATCGCCTATGCGCCCTGGCGTGGCTGAACCTGACCGAGGCACGCGCCCTGATCGGCGCGGACATCCAGACCGACGGCGAATTCGTCCTACACGATGTGCTGCACAAGACGCTGGCGCACTGGCTGGCTGACCACAACGACACCGCCGGATCAGCAGCCCGCATCGAACGGCTCGCCGTGCTCGCGCGCCCAGCAGACCTGGATTCCGGGGAGATCACCGACAAGGGCTACGTCAACCAGCGGCAGGTGCTGAACAATCGCTCGGCGCTGATCGAGCTGCTGTACTCCGACCCGCCGCCAGCCCATGTCATCCTCCCCGGACGGACGCACACCCCTCCAGCATCCCGCTGAGGCTATGCGGGAGTTGCCTTGCTGAGGTCGATCTGGAAGAGCGGCCCGGCGCCGGCGGTGACCGCGGGGAGCAGGCCGGAGGCCTGGGGGAGCAGCTGCCCGGTGTAGAAACGGGCGGTGCTGATCTTGTCCCGGAGGAAGACCGCGTCAGCGCCGCTCGCGGTGGGCAGCAGCCGGGACGCGGCAAGCGCCGACCTGGCCATCAGCCAGCCGCCGATGACCAGGCCGGACAGCCGCAGGTACGGCGTTGCCCCGGCGAGGGCATCGTTGGGCCCGGCCGGGCCGCGGGAGATGATCCAGTCGGTCGCTTCGCGCAGCGAGCTGACCCCGCTGGCCAGCGCCGGCCGTATCCCGGCCAGCTCCGGGCCGGCGGCGTCCAGTTCCGGGCCGAGCGCCTCCATCTGGGCCAGGAGGTCTGCCACCACTCCTCCGCCGCGCATCGGCACCTTGCGCATGACCAGGTCGATGGCCTGGATGCCGTTGGTGCCCTCGTAAATCGGGGCGATCCGGCTGTCCCGCAGGTACTGGGCCACGCCGGTCTCCTCGACGTAGCCCATGCCGCCGTGAACCTGCACACCGATCGAGGTCAGCTCGACGCCAAGGTCGGAGCACCACGCCTTGGAGACCGGCGTCAGCAGCTCGACCAATTCCCGACGAGCCACCCGCTCGGCCTGGTCAGGGTGGTGGCGGGCCAGGTCGATCGACACCGCGTTGGTGTAGAGCAGGGCGCGCATGGCCTCGATGTAAGCCCTCATGGTCAGCAGCATGCGCCGTACATCAGGGTGCTCGACGATGGGCGACGCCTCACCCTTGGGGGCGCCTATGGCCCGGCCCTGCTTGCGCTCCTGGGCGTACCGCAGGGCGTCCTGGTAGGCACGTTCGGAAATCGACAGGCCCTGAAGGCCGACCGAAAGCCGGGCCGTGTTCATCATGGCGAACATGTAGCGCATACCCTGATTGGCCTCGCCGATCAGGTACCCGATCGCCCCGCCGGCATCTCCGTACGACATGACGCACGTCGGGCTGGCGTGAATCCCGAGCTTGTGCTCGATCGACACGCACCGCAGGTCGTTGCGGGCACCCAGCGACCCGTCCGCGTCGACCAGGTACTTGGGCACGATGAAGCACGAGATGCCCCTCGTTCCCGGGGGCGCGTCGGGGATCCTGGCCAGGACCAGATGGATGATGTTGCCGGCCAGGTCGTGCTCGCCGAAGGTGATGAAGGTCTTCTGGCCGGTGATGCGCCAGGTGCCGTCGTCCGCCGGTACCGCCCTGGTGCGCACCGCCCCGAGATCGGAGCCCGCCTGCGGCTCGGTCAGGTTCATGGTGCCGGCCCACTCGCCGGTCACCATCTTCTCCAGGAAGGTGGCCTGCTGGGCGGGGCTGCCGTACTGTTCCAGCATGTCGATGGCGCCCTGGTTCAGCAGCGGGCACAGCGAGAATGCCAGGCTGGCGGAGGCCATCATCTCCTGCATCACGATCGCGACCAGCCACGGGAACCCGCCGCCGCCGAACTCAGGCGGGAACGGCACCGCCCCCCAGCCGGCCTCGACGTACTGCCGGTACGCGTCACGGAACCCGGGCGCGGTCGTAACGTTGCCATCGCCGTCGAGGGTGTTGCCCGCGGTGTCGCCGACCCGGTTAAGCGGGCCCACCACGTCGGCCATGAACTGGCCGCTCTCCTCGATCACCCCGAGTACGGTATCGGGATCGGCGTCGCCGTATGCCTCTAGTTTGGACAAGCCGTCCAGGTCGGCAAGCTGCTCCAGGACGAACCTGATGTCACGAAGCGGGGGAACGTAGTCGGCCATGGGTTCAGGGTAAGCCCGAAGAGGTCAATAAGCACGGCAGGTCGGCCGGGAGCTGCCCAGCACCCGACTTCTCGGGCGCCACACGACCGGCCACGCTCCATGACGTTTCGCATCTACCCGCCATTAGCGAGGCTACTGATATTTCAGAGGAGCCGAACGGGAGATAATTAACCCCGTCAGAGCTGTCCGGTGGCGTCGCTGATGGCTTGGTCGAGGATCGCCAGGCCGAGCGAAAGTTCGTCCTCGGCGGCGGTCAACGGCGGGGCGATCCGGAAAACGCCGCCCATGCCGGGCAGTTGCACGATGTTTATGTGCAGTCCTAGTTCGAGGCAGCGTTTGGTGACGAGGGCGCCCAGCTCGTCGGAACTGCGTTTGGTCTGGCGATCCACGACCAGTTCCAGGCCGGCCAGCAGGCCACGTCCCCGGATATCGCCCACGACCTCGTGCCGGCGCGCGATCTGTTCGAGGCCTCGCCGGAGAATGCCGCCCAGGTGGCGGGCGCGCTCGTCGAGCCGGTCGCGTTGCAGCACGTCCAGGACGGTGGTGCCGACGGCCGCCGGCAGCGGGTCCGCAACGTGGGTGGTGAAGAACAGGAATCCCCGGTCGTGCGCCGTCTTTTCGAGTTCGGCGCTGGTCAGCACGGCGGCCAGCGGAAGGCCGGCGCCGAGTGTCTTGGACAGGGTCAGGATGTCAGGGACGACGCCGTCGCGCTCGAAGGCGTACCAGGTGCCGGTGCGGCACAGCCCGGTCTGGGCCTCATCAAAGATCAGCAGCATTCCGCGTTCGGCGCACTTGTCCCGCAACGCCGGCAAGTAGCCGGGCGGCGGCTCGATGATGCCGCCGGAGCTGAGGATCGGCTCGACGATGGCCGCGGCCAGGCTGCCGACCGACTGCGCGTCAATCAGGTCGAAACCGAAGTCCAGCTGGCGCTGCCAGTCGAGTTCGCCGTCGGCGGTAGTGAAATCAGGGCGGTAGCGGTTGGGTGCGGGGATGGCGAAGTTGCCCGGCGCGGCCGGGCCGTAGCCCTTCCTGCCCGCGCTGTAGGTGGCTCCTGCGGCCGCTTGTGTCATGCCATGCCAGGACCGGGCGAACGAGACGATCTCGTGCTTGCCGGTGACGAGTTTTGCCATCCGGATAGCCGCTTCGTTCGACTCGGCTCCGGTGGTCAGCAACAGCGCCTTCTCCAGCGGCTCGGGCAGCGTCCCGGCCAGACGGCGCGCCAGGTCGACGACAGGGCGGCTGAGCATGCCGCTGAACAGGTGGTCGAGCTTGGCTGCCTGCCGCGTGACGGTGGCGACGATCTCCGGGTGCGAGTGGCCCAGGATCGCGCTCATCTGGCCGGAGGTGAAGTCAAGGATCTGGCGGCCGTCCTCGGTGAACAGGAAGCTCCCGGCGGCATGATCGATGACCTCCCGGGTGAACGCGCCCGCGCCGGCGTAGCGGATCAGGTGCCGGTCAGCGTCGGCCCAGAAAGCGTCGTCGGTGGTAAGCAGGGCGGAGGTCGGAGCGGCCATGGCTCCGACGTTACGTCCGGCCCAGGCGACCCGTCCATCTCACCATCCTGACCGCCCTGCCCGGGGTGCGCCCTCTGGAGAGAATCCGATCCACAGCATTTGCTCACTTATGTAACTGAGTTAGCGTTAGCGGCAGAGCCAAGAAGGCTTCCAGGGTGGCATGTGATCTGCGCGGGAGTAGTTGATGACCGCACGCGAGACGGCTAGGCGCCACGCCCGTGCGTGGCGGGCGGAGATCTGTCACGCTGCGCGGTTGAGCGAAGCCCTCCGGCCCGCAGGCACCATCGAACCCGCCTTTCCCCAGTTCCGGTACTTCTAGGGAGCGCCTCGTGAACAAGCCGGCTTCGGTCCCCGAGCATTTTGACGCCGTAGTGGTGGGTGCCGGTTTCTCGGGCCTGTACATGCTTTACCGGCTACGCCAGCTCGGGCTGTCGGTGAAGGTCTTCGACTCGGCGGGCGATGTCGGCGGGACGTGGTATTGGAACCGCTATCCCGGGGCTCGGTGTGACATCCCCACCACGGACTACACCTACAGCTTCGACCCGGAACTGGAGAAGGAGTGGACGTGGTCGGAGAAGTACGCCACGCAGCCGGAGATCCTGGAGTACCTCCGGTTCGTGGCCGACCGCCACGGGCTGCGCTCTGACATCGAGTTTTCTACCGCTGTCACCTCTGCCCGCTGGGACGAACCGGCGAAACGGTGGAGGATCACGACCGACCGTGGGAAGGAGGTGCGGTGCCGCTACTACATCATGGCCACCGGCTGCCTTTCGATGCCCAAGTCACCCGACATCGAAGGCGCGGGCCGTTTCGCCGGGCAGGTCTACTTCACGAGCCGCTGGCCTCACGAGGGCGCTGACTTCACGGGCCAGCGGGTCGCGGTCATCGGAACCGGTTCGTCGGGCATCCAGTCCATCCCGCTCATCGCCCGCCAGGCCCGCCAGCTCACGGTCTTCCAGCGCACCGCGAACTTTTCCATCCCCGCGCACAACGGTCCTGCCCCGGCCGACCGGCTGGAGCAGCTGGACGAGGGCCGCGACGCGTACCGGCATGCCGCCCGGTGGTCCCGCGGAGGGGTGCCTCTGGAGCCGACCGACGTCCTCGGCGTCACCGCCAGCGAGTCGGTCCGCCAGGAGCGCTTCGAGACGGCCTGGGAGCAGGGCGAGCTGTTCGGCATTCTCAACGTCTTCGCTGACCAGGGCGTGAACCCGGCCTCGAATGACATCGTGGCCGAGATGATCCGCGAGAAGATCCGCTCGGCTGTGAAAGATCCCGAGACTGCCGAGGCGCTCTGCCCGAAGGACCATTACTTCGGTACCAAGCGGCCGTGCCTCGATACCGGCTACTTCGAGACCTACAATCTGCCGCACGTCCGGCTCGTCGATCTGCGTAAGCATCCGATCGTCAGCATCACCGAGGATGGCATCGAGACGGCGGACGAGTCGTTCGGCTTCGACGCCATCGTGTACGCCACCGGCTTCGACGCCATGACCGGCGCCCTGGTGGCTGCGGACGTCGCCGGCCGGGATGGTTTGTCCCTCGAGGAGAAGTGGGCGCCCGGGCCGTCAACGTACCTGGGTCTCATGACCGCCGGGTTCCCGAACTTCTTCATGCTCACCGGGCCTGGCAGCCCTTCCGTCCTGTCGAACATGACCGTGTCGATCGAGCAGCACGTCGACTGGGTGGCCAGGTGCCTGGAGGACATGCGCGACGAGGGCCTGGAGACGATCGAGCCGACTGCGCTGGCCGAAGCAGGCTGGGACCAGCACGTTCAGGACTGCGGCGCCATCACCTTGTATCCCACCGCCAACTCCTGGTACATGGGTGCCAATGTTCCCGGCAAACCGCGCGTGTTCCTGCCCTACATCGGCGGGGTGGACGCGTACCGGCAGGCGTGCGACGAGGTGGCCGCGCAGGATTACCTCGGATTCCGGATGACCGGCCCGGGCGGAGCCCGGTGCCGGGACGGGGTGGTCCGCAGCATGCAGCCCGATGTCGCCATGGTCCTGGAGTTCGTGGCCGCGCTGGGCCTGCCGCCCATGGAGACCCTGTCGGCCGCCGACGCGCGGGCCCTGATGGCGGCCACCGCAGAAGACCGCCCGCCGGGTCCCGAGGTGGGCGAGGTCACCGACGGAGTGATCCCCGGCCCGGCCGGGGACCTGCCGTACCGGCTGTACCGCCCGGCCGGGCCACCCGGGGGCTCGCGCCCGCTGGTGGTGTACTTCCACGGCGGCGGCTGGGTGCTCGGCAACCTGGACTCGGACGACCCGCTATGCCGGGACCTCTGCGCGCGCTCGGGCGCGGTGGTGGTGTCGGTGAACTACCGGCACGCCCCCGAGGTTCGCTTTCCCGCCGCCGCGCTGGACGCCTTCGCGGCCGTGCAGTGGGCGGACGCCAACGCCATCGAACTGGGCGGCATCCCCGGTCAGCTCGCCGTCGCCGGCTGGAGCGCGGGGGCCAACGTAGCCGCCGTCGCATGCCAGCTGACCCGCGACGCCGCAGGCCCGCATATCTGCGGGCAGCTGCTGATCTGCCCTGTCGTGGACTCGGACATGACGCGGCCGTCCTATGAGGAAAATGCCGACGGGTACATCCTCACCACGGCGCTGATGCGGTGGTTCTGGGATCACTACGCCGATCCGGCCGACCGCGGCGACCCCGTCGCCGCCCCGCTGCGCGGCGACTTGCAGGGCCTGCCCCCAGCCTGCATCGTCGCCGCGGACTTCGACCCGCTGCGGGACGAAGGCGTCGCCTACGCGCGCGCCCTGGAGGCCGCCGGGGTGCCGGTCCGCCTCACCCGGGCCCGCGGGCACACCCACACGTCAGTGACCATGGTCGACGTGGTCATCTCCGGGGCGCCGGTACGCGCCGAGATCGGGGAGGCGCTCAGGGACTTCTTCCCGTCCGCCGAACCACCGGGCATGTGAGCTAGAAGAACGAGGACGCATGTCGGTGGCCGAATCGGCGCTGCCGGGTATCGACGCCGGCCAGGTGGGGAGGTGGCTCGCCGAGCACGTGGACGGCCTGATCGGCCCGGTAGAGTTCCGGCTCGTCTCGGGCGGGCGCTCCAACCTCACCTACCGCGTCACCGACGCCGCGGGTGCCATCTATGCCTTGCGCCGCCCGCCGACCGGGGGAGTGCTGAGCACTGCGCACGACGTGGGCCGGGAATGGCGGTTCATCTCGGCGATGGCGCCGACGGCGGTTCCCGTCCCGGCGCCGGTGGCCTACTGCGCCGATACCGCGGTCACCGGCGCCGGGTTCTACGTGATGGGTTTCGTCGAGGGCCTGGTGCTCGCGGACACCGAGGGCGGGCTGGCGCTGGCGCCCCAGGCCCGGGCCCGCGCGGCCGGGCACCTCGTCGACGTGCTCGTCGCGCTGCATGCACTCGACCCCGTCGCGGTCGGCTTGGGCGACATGGTGCGCAAGACCGGCTACGTCGAGCGGCAACTGCGCCGCTGGCGTGCGCAAGTGCACGCGACCGGCGCTCCAGAGCTCCCGCTGCTCGACGAGGTGCACGACCTGCTCGCCCGCCGCATACCCGCGCAGGCCGGCGGCATCGTGCACGGCGATTACCGGGCGGGCAACGTGGCGTTCGGGCCGGACGGTGCGGTGAGAGCGGTCTTCGACTGGGAGCTGGCGACCTCGGGTGACCCGATGGCCGACCTCGGGTGGCTGGCCGCCACCTGGCAGGACCCGGGTGAGCAGGTGCCGCCGGCCACGCCGGGGCCGAGCGCCGTGGCCGGCTTTCCCGCCCGGGCGGAGCTGGTGCAGCGCTACGCCCGGCGGTCGGGCCGGGACGTGTCGAACCTGCCGTACTGGGTGGCGTTCTCGCGGTGGCGTTCGGCCTGCATCGGCGTTGGCGTGCGGGCCCGTTACCTGGCCGGGCACATGGGCGACGACGGATTCGCCGCCAGCTTCCTGCCATCGGCCGAGTCAGGAGAACCCGGCCCGGCCGGGAGCCGCGCCGTCCTGGCGGAGGCCGCCCGCGACGCGCTGCGCGATGGCGGCCTGTGACCGAGCGGTGAGGCGCGGGCGCCTGGCATGGCCTTGCGGCCGATCCTCGATCCGTCACAATGAAACTACCGGGACCATTGCGGCCTTTCCTGTCACGGCAGCTGACAGGGCGTCAATCGACAAGGAGTGACGGCATGGCGTGGGACTTCTCCACCGACCCTGAGTTTCAGGACAAGCTCGACTGGGTCGAGCGGTTCTGCCAGGAGAAGGTCGAGCCGCTCGACTACGTCTTCCCCCATGCGGTGCGCTGGCCAGACCCGGTGAAGGCGTATGTCCGTGAGCTCCAGCTTCAGGTCAAGGACCAGGGCCTGTGGGCGATCTTCCTCGACCGGGAGCTGGGCGGCCCGGGCTTCGGGCAGCTCAGGCTGGCTTTGCTCAACGAGGTGATCGGCCGCTACGCCGGGGCACCCTCGATGTTCGGCGCGGCGGCGCCCGATACCGGGAACATGGAGATCCTCGCGGCCTACGGCACCGAGGAACAGAAAAAGCGGTGGCTCGAGCCGCTGCTCAACCAGGACATGTTCTCGGCGTACTCGATGACCGAACCGCAGGGCGGCAGCGACCCCAACCTGTTCAGGACCCATGCCGAACGGGACGGCGATGAGTGGATAATCAATGGCGAGAAGTGGTTCACCTCGGCGGGACGGGTCGCCGACCTACTGTTCGTGATGTGCACCAACGGCATGTTCGTGGTGCCCCG
>Ga0335082_10001715_pt1 | contig 23417 bp, 20 predicted proteins | sample Lox_Sample_41_FD_206718 | JGI IMG/M metagenome (GOLD analysis project Ga0335082, IMG submission 206718) | Soil microbial communities from Loxahatchee National Wildlife Refuge, Florida, United States - Lox_Sample_4.1 | ecosystem: Environmental > Terrestrial > Soil > Wetlands | place: USA...
GCGTCGGCCCAACGTGAGAGGACTTTGTTCAGCGCGAGCGTGAGCACAAGGCCGACCAGGATTCCGCTCCCTACACTGGCTGCGGCGGAGGCAAAGACGATCTTCAGCACATGCGCGCGATGTGCGCCCAAGGCGATACGAATGCCCAGTTCATTGGTGCGTTGCGCCACCGAATAGGAAACTACGCTGTAGAGTCCTACTGCGGCCAGCGCCAGCGCAAGCAGGGCGAAAGCGCCAAAGAGCCAAGCTACCAAGTGCTCCTGCTCGTATTCCTGCTGGCCGGTAATCCAGTGGTCCAGGTCCTGGACCTGCCCGTTGATCTGCTGTTCGGGATTCGCCGAATTCACCTGCATCCCAATGGCATGCAGAAGTTTGAGCGGAGACTGGTCGGAGCGGACCAGGATCTGCGTCCACATCCGCATGGAGAGCGTGTACGGAACAAAGACTTCGGGGAGGATTGGATTTTTCAGGCCATCATCCCTCTTGTCGGCGATTATGCCAACGATCTGCAACCAGGAATCGGCGCCCGATGCGGAGGTGACAAAGGGCGGTTCATCTTTCATATCTGGCACCTTCAGCGAACGTCCGATGGCGTCTCCGTTGGGAAAATACTGGCGGGCCATGGTCTGGTTGATAACTGCGACATGGGCGGCATTGTGATTCTCGGTTTCGTCCCAGATTCTTCCTTGCGCCAGCCCAATGCGCAGAACCGGGAAGTATCCCGGGCTGACAAAATTCACGCGAACTTTCATGTCATCGCGCCGAGTTTGACCGAGGATCTCGACCGCAGTACCCCAGCCGTTGGCAGGCGGGGTGGCGTTGCTCGAGATCGCAGCCATGGTCACACCGGGAACGGTGGCCGCGCGGTTGCGCAATTCTTCGAAGTAAGCTTCGCGGGCTTCCCACTTGGGGAAGGCACCGTCATGGATTGGGATTCCGACAGACATGACGTTGTGGGGATCGTAGCCCAGGGGCGTATGGATGAGACGCAGAAATCCGTGCATGGCAGCGCCCGCCCCGGCGAGCATCAGCAGAGTGAGAGCGGCTTGCGCGGCGATGAGAGCCCCGTGCGTCTTTCGTCCGCGCACGCCCCCGACGATTTTTCTGGTACTGGACTGCATCACCTGGCTGACCGCAGGACGCGACAGTTGGAGAGCGGGCCAGAGTCCGAAGAGGATTCCGGTCAGTACAGCGACGGCAACGCTGAACAGCAGCACGGGCACATTGATCTGGATGCCGGCTTCATGGGGAAACGAATATTTCGGCAAGAGGTCGATGATCACAGCCAGAGCACGATAGGCTAGCAGGACCCCGAGACCGGCGCCGGTGAAAGAAAGCAGCATGGATTCGGTGAGCAACTGGCGGATGATGCGATTCTGGCTGGCGCCGATGGCGGAGCGAACAGCCATTTCATGCTGGCGCGCGGTGCCACGAGCCAGGAGCAAGATCGATACATTGCCGCAGCCGATAGCGAGCAATAGCGCCACCGCACTGAGCAGCAGATAAAGCGTGCCCCCGAGATCGCGAATGAAGGCATCATTGAGTCCCGCAAGGTGAAACTGGAAACGCTCAGTGGGGAAATGCTTTGGTGTTTCCTTGGCGAACTGCTCGATGAGGGGTTGCAAGGCAGCCTCGGCCATCTTGTGGGTGACGCCGGGTTTCAGACGAAGACCGACGTAATAGGCTCGTACCGGATCCTGCGTGACTTTGAGGGGAAGGTAGACGTCCCCGTCGCCCCAGGTGAAGCGTTGGGCGGCGACGCCCACGATGGTGTAGTTCTTGCGGACGAGTTGAATGGTCTGCCCGACGACGTAGGGGTCGGCGTTGAAGTGACGTTTCCAGAACTGGTATCCGAGCACGGCGACCGGCTGCGGCTCCTGCCCATCGATGGCGTCGGAGGGAACGAGTCCGCGTCCAAGGGCGGGAGGAACGCCCAGGAAGATGAAGCTGTTCGACGACAAGTAAGCCGCCTGAACATCTTCCGGCAGGTCGTGGCCGGTGACGGTCAGGCTCCAGTCGTCTTCCATGAAGGCGTCTTCGACGACGGGCGACTTGCGAATGCTCTGCCATTGTCCGCCGGTGAGTCCAAATCCGCGTTCCTGCTGGGAGTTATCCAGAACCCGCATGTGGACCATGCGATCGGAAGCTTGATAGGGGTAGGGATCCACCATGATCGCGTACACGACGCTGAAGACGGCTGTAGTCGCGCCGATGCCTAGGGCCAGCGAAACGATCGCGGTTGTTGAGAAACCGGGGTTCTTCAAGAGCTGACGAAGGCTGAAGCGAACGTCCTGAAGTAAGGTCTGCATGCGACTCCCCCCACGAGGTTAGACGATGACATTGCACTCGAGTTACCAATCGCGGCACGAGTTAAGTCATTCGATTTTCAGGGGAAACAAATTTGTGCGGAGGATTCATGTTGTCCGGTCTTGCCGGAGGTGTCCGGGGCCGGACAGGGGACATCGGAATGATCGGATGGCGGTTAACGAGCGTAATCGTTTGTTGCTGCCGGTTCAACTCTACAAACTCATGCGACAACATATCGAACTCAGTCATCCAACCGGCAAGCGTGTCTTCATCTAATGGTTCCCCCTTAGAGGCTGAGCCCTGCCAGCCGCTCTCTCCTTGCCACTTCCCGTTGGCAGGATTCCAAAAACCTGCAGTTGTTTGTTAGCCGCAACATAGACTTGACCATTGGCTACCATGGGAACCAAGTTCGATTGGCCGAAATAGCTGGTCCAACTGCCAGCTGCGCCCTTGAACAGCTGAGTCATCGTCGAACCGCCTGCGTCAGGATTGAAGGCGAATAAGTTAATCGTAGTGTCCCGGGAAGTCGGATGCGAGAGAGCCCAGATAATCGCATTGTTCTTTCCATTGGACGACACGCTGGTCAGGAAACCGGGCTCCTGTCCGCCCCCGATCGAAGCGGAACTCGTGCTGTTGACCAGCGCAACCTTCCCTGCGGCGAATTTGAGTTTCCATACTTTTACGGTAGTGCCGCCACTGCTCACGACCCGCCCGATGCCGTCCCTGTCCACGTAGTAAGAAGGACCACACCAGCAGGCTCCCACGGAATAGCTGCCCAGCACGTTGTTGGCGGTCGAGGAGTAGCCTCCCAGGCTGTCGCCATTCATCAGGAAGAGCGTGCCAGACTTGCCCGCAGCCACCGCGAGATGCTTGATCGATCCCGGCTGATCGGGCAAAACCAGGATGCCTCCCGAGCCGAAATCGCCGTCGGTTTTGTCCAGATGCGATTGATCCATCGGCGTGAACAGGTCCAGCACTGTCGTCAGATCAGGCGAAACTTTGACCGCGCTCTCCTGGATGTTCGTGACACCGTCGTATGTCGTTCCGGACGAGTCGGAGTTGCCCGTCACCGCCAGCACGTTCCCCAGGTCGTCGGCCGCGAGCCCATATCCCGACATCCAGATCGAGCTAAGAAAGAAGTTTCTTGGCGAGGTGACTTGCGTGTCGAAGATCTTGTTGCTGGCCAGCGGCGTCAGAGTTCCCTTCTCCCAGCCCAGCAGCCATCCCCGCGAAAGATTCCCGCTGAAATCGCAGAAGCTGCCGAAACCGGCGTACACCACACCATTCGACAGCAAAAGAGCCGGCCTCTGCCGCTGATACTTTGCGTTGAAGGTAAAAGTCGAGCCGTCGGCGAGCGAATGCGTCGCCGTGATCACTTGCGCAGGCACTTTGTCGGTCAAACTTCCCAGGTCGAGAGCATGAATCCGGTACGCAGGCCCCGACGAGTCGTTGTTGTAGGCGATGACATACATGATCTTCGCGGTCCGGTCGATCACGGGCGTGCTGTTTATGCCGACGTTCGGTCCATTGTTGACGCAACCCAGCGGCTTCGGCACCGGCGTTCCGAGATTGACACTGAGAAGTATGGCGAAACTGTGCGTGTCAATCGCATATACCGTGTTGTTTTCCGTAACCACATAAACCACGTCGTGAATGCCCTGTGAACTACCCGCGGTGATATTCACGCCCGGCACCATGAGAGGTTCCGCGTCGACCTGGTCATCGAGCGTAACCGTGCCAAGCAGTCCAAACGAAGAGGAGCCGACATTTGCAGGCGTCAGAATGGTCTCGTGGGGATTCATCCCCGTGCGCCGGTTGTCGTTGTGGTAGGTGGTCACAGCGACACTCTGCGCAAAGAGAAACGACAACGGCAAGCAGCACAGGAAAATGAACACAGTTCGCGAAATCACGCGTGAGAGCGAACGAAGCGGCATCGACAGTCCCCTTTGCACCAGGCTTTTTGGCGCTGCCCAGCCTACCACGAGCTTGCTTCGCTGTTAGAACGCTTTCTCACAATGGATAGAGCACCTTCTTCTTGAGAAATTCGGCCCCACACCAAAACAGAGATCACGGCGGGATAACCGTTGAACAGATGAATGAGATGTGGTCTTGAGGTGGGACTGAATTGAAATGGTAGGCCCGAATGGATTCGAACCTCGCGCAGGGACAGGGCTGGCACCCGTATCCGCTGGTAGAATATCGGCCATGTGGGGGACCCGTGGCTTCCCTGTTCCCACCGACGCGGGTCGCAGTTTGACAATGTCCAAATATCTCTTTGGCGATTACGTCCTCGATGTGGATGAGCGAAGACTGCTTCGTGACAACGAGGAAATCCGCCTGCGCGGCAAACTGTTCGACACCCTTCGCGTACTGGTGGAAAATGCCGGAAAGCTGGTGCGCAAAGATGCGTTCATGGAGTCGGTATGGCCGGACTCCGTCGTGGAAGACAACAATCTCGACTATTGTATTTCGCAGCTACGGAAACTACTCCATCCGGCGAAATACATCGAAACCGTGCCACGGCATGGCTATCGATTCGTTGCGCCAGTTCGAAACATCGTTCGTTCAGCGGCCTCACAAGCTGTGGCGGCAGGAGGCCAGTCCATCACTCCACTGCCCCGCCAGGAAATAAAGTTTTCGCTTACGGACGATGGCGTGCGCCTTGCCTGGGCAAGCACTGGAGAGGGACCACCCTTGGTGAAAGCATCGAACTGGCTGACACATCTGGATTTCGAGTGGGGCAGCCCCATTTGGCAGCACTGGTGGACGGAACTCAGCAAACACCATCGAGTGATCCGGTACGACGAGCGCAATAACGGCATGTCGCAGCGCGACGTTCCTCACGTGAGTTTCGATACCTGGGTGCGTGATCTGGAAACCGTGGTGGACGCGGCGGGGCTCGATCGCTTTTCCCTGCTCGGAATCTCGAGAGGCGGCCCAATCGCCATCGCCTACGCCGTAAAGCATCCAGAGCGGGTGAGCAAACTGGTCCTCTATGGCGCGTTTGCCACCGGACTCAACCACTACGGCAGCCCGGAAGAAATCGAAGCCCGGCATGCGCTGATCAGCCTGACCCGCCTCGGCTGGGGACATCACCATCCTGCATTCTGCAGAATCTTCACCAACCGCTTCATGCCCAATTCCACGCCCGTCCACGAGAACTGGTTCGACGATCTGCAGCGGGTGTCTACCTCGGCTGAAAATGCCGCGCGACTGATCGAGATCGATCTGAGCATCGACGTACGCGGGGCCCTGCAACAGGTGCAAGTGCCGACACTGGTCATGCATTGCGATCGCGATCAGGTGGTATCCCCTGAACTCGGCCGCCAGTTGGCCGCCGAAATCCCCCATGCCCGCTACGTTTCCTTACCCAGCGCCAACCACCTGCTTCTTGCCGAGGAACCGGCCTGGGAGATGCTGCTGCAGGAATTTTCTGCCTTCATGGGCTGGCGTGAGGAAGCATCGGAACCCGTGCGGGAAGTCTCGGCTTAATGATGCTCGCGGGTTGATAGAGAAGAGGCGGCGTAGACCGCCCTTCTCTTTGGACTAAGCAGCCGAGCTTTGCGTTTCTGCAACTCGCTCAGGTTGACGGTACGAAGCCAAAGACGGAATCAGCTTCGGCACGCGCTTCTGATAATCCTGATACTTCGAGCCGTGAACGACGACCAGGTCGCGCTCTTCCCATCGGATCGCCGCCAGGATATAAGCGGACGTGAGCACTGCGAACAAAAGGCGCGCGCCCGTCATCGTAGGCGTGGCCCAGAAGGCGACCAACCACCCCACATACAACGGATGCCGCACGTAGCGATAGAAGATTGGCGTGCGAAATTCGAGGTACGTGTACGGCTTGCCTGCGAGATACAGCGCCACTTGCCGAAGCCCGAACAGGTCAAAGTGGTTGATCAACAACGTGGCCACGAACACCAGTGCGAAGCCCAAGCCGAAAACCGCGTTAATGGCGTTGCGAACCAGGGGATCGGCGAAGTTCCAAACCATGCCTCCAATTGGTTGCCAGAAGGCGAACAGCGCGATTAGCAGCAGGCTGGAACAAAGCACATACGTGCTGCGTTCGGCCGCGGCCGGAATGAATCGAGTTAGTACTTCTTTGAACGCGGGCCGCGCCATGACGCTGTGCTGCACCGCGAACATCAGAAGCAGCAGAGCATCAATGGCCAGCGCCGGCCAGAACGACATTCGAACTGCGGAATCCATCGAACGCGGAACGTATAGATTGCCGATGAAACCGACGGCATACACGAACGTCATGAAAAATGCCATGTAACTCACCAACCCGTACACGAAAACCGCTAAACGCTTTACCATGCTTTACTATCCTCGTCATTAGGATCTGGGACTTGGCCTTTGCCTTGAGTTCCCAGTGAGATGACGCAAGATTAGCGGTGCACGACTCCGAGAGTCCTTTGGCGGTCCTGAAATTTTCCTGAGAAGATTCTGAAGAATGGCTCGCTGAGTGAAATTCAGTGGAGTGGGGATGACCAAACTTGAATGGTAGGCCCGAATGGATTCGAACCATCGACCTCTTCCGTGTCAAGGAAGCGCTCTAGACCAACTGAGCTACGGGCCTGCTGAAACCTACCGATGGACGACAACACTGGCGCGCATCTGCTCCAGCCTTAAGCAGTTTACCACGCGATCGCGGCTACTTCCGCACTGCCCACGCGAGTCCGTCCGGACCTTTACCCGTTGCGATGCGCCCGGTCACAGCCAGAGTTTTCAGATCAATCACGGCGACCTCGCTGTCGGGGCTCACCGCAACAAATGCTCGCGATCCGTCCGGGACTATCAAAATCCCTGCCACGCCATGCCCCAGGTTCACCCGCTTCACTTCCTTACGGCCAGCCGCATCGACCATCACCAGGTCTCCGGTACCCAGGTCCGTCATCAAGACCGTCTTCCCGTTCGGCGTAAACTTCACCCGATTCACGCGCTTCGTATGCAGGTCAATCGTCTGCACGACTTTCCTCGCCGCCAGATCAATGATGGAAACGGTGCCATCTCCCGAGTTCGCTGCCCACAGTTCTTCTCCATCCGGCGAAACATCGAATCCCTCTGGCCCCTTCCCGACGGCGATCGGGGTCTGGACCCATCCGGAGGCATCCCCGTTCTTGTCACGATCCAGAATGCTGATCGAGTCGGAGTTTACATTTGACGTGAAGATGCGGGTTTCGTCGTTGCTCACCTCGAGCATGTGCGTCCGGTTCTGGCCGATCCCGAGCGTCCAGTCGACCTGCTTCGTAGCCGGATCGTAGCGCCCGATCGCTTTGCTCCCCTCAGCAGTGAAATAGACTTTCCCATTCACCAGATCGAGTCCGTGGGGAGCACGCAGGGCTCCCAGATCGACCGCGGGCAGTGCCTTCTGACCGGCCACGTCCACAATCGAAATTGTGTGCTGCGGATTCTGGAAGGCTCCGTAGTTCGAGATGTAGGCGTACATGCCATCTTCGGAGGCAACGATCTCGTGCGGATCCTCGCCGGCAGGAACGCGCCCCACCACTTTCAGCGTCCCCGGATCGACAATCGCCATCATTTTGTCGTTCTTCTCCAGAACCAACAGTAGAGGAGACGCCGATTGCGCCGTGCAGATCGCTGCAACCACGCCCACGAAACACACCGCCAGGACCCAGAATCTTCTCAAGACCATTTCACTCACCCTGCGGATCAGTTTGTAGCCTCACTCCCACGACAATTCAAGACGCCTTCACTGCGCCGGCCTTCGCCGTCACCCGCCGCAACAAATCGCCTGCACGCAAGCGTTCACACCACTTCCCGAAATCGCCTCGTGGCCTCTTCCAACGAAGATCATCCACGGAATCAAACACCGGAGCGTCCAGCCGCAACGTAGCGAGCTTACGATAGAGCAAAGCCTCCTCCCACGCGCCAAACAGCGCTGCCGCCAGACCTGACGCCCGCCGGATCGAAATCTCCCAATCGTGCCAATCCTTCGGAATGGTCTCCAAGTGCGGGTATCGCGAGAACACAGTGGCCGCGGCTTTCGCCCCCCAGCCCGCGATGCCCGGATAGCCATCTGCACTATCCCCAGTGACGGCCAGGTAGTCGGGAATCGAAGCTGGCATCACTCCGAACTTCTCCACGATGCCGGCCTCATCGCGCAGAATCTCGCGACGGCGATCGAGTTGCACCACGCGCTTTCCGAGCACGCATTGCGCCAGGTCTTTGTCGGGCGTACAAATCAGCACCTGGTTCACACAGGAATCTTTCGCCGCCTTCGCGGCAGCCGACGCCAGCGCATCGTCGGCTTCGAACTCGGTCATGGGCCAAACCACCACACCCATTGCCGCGAGCGCGTCTTCGAGAATCGGGAATTGCGACAGTAACTCCGGCTGTACGCCCTCGCTCGTCTTGTATCCGGGATAAAGATCGTTGCGAAAGGATTCCACCACATGGTCGGTGGCCACGCCAAGATGTGTCGCCCCGGCCTCGATCATCGAGAACACTGAGCCGAGGACTCCGCGCACTGCGCCGATCTCCTGCCCGCCCGCATCCTGGCTCGATGGGACGGCGAAGAAGTAGCGGAACAACTCGTACGTCCCATCGATCACATGGACATCCATCGGCGACTCAGTCCTCCGCGGTCGATGTTACATGAGGGCGTGCGCTACGCACTATCCAGCGCCATGAATAGATTGTTCAGCGACTCGGCCAGCGTCGGATGCGCAAAGGTCGCATCCCGCAGCGCAGTGTACGGCAACTTCCCCATCATGGCGACTTCGATCACCGACATGACCTCACCGCCTTCGACACCCAGAATCGCAGCGCCCAGAATCTGATTCGTCTCCACGTCAACAACCGCTTTCATGAAGCCGCGGGTCTCATCGACTTCCAGCGCGCGCGCTACCGAAGTCATCGGCAACTTTGCCACCCGAATATTCCGGCCCTGCGCCCGCGCTTCCGCTTCGGTCATCCCGACCCGGCCGAGTTGCGGATCGATGAAGACGCAGTACGGCACCATGCGGTCTTTGGTTGACGCCGGTTTCTTTTCCAATACATTCGAGCGAATAATTCGAAAATCGTCGTACGAAATATGCGTGAACGCTGGTCCCCCTTTGGTGTCGCCCAAGGCATAAATTCCGTCGGCGCTGGTTTCCAACCGGTCGTTCACCCGAATGAAACCGCGCTCGTCGGTTTGTACACCCGCCGCACTCAAGTTCAGCGCGTCAGAATTCGGCACGCGCCCGGTCGCTACCAGCAGGTGAGTGCCGGCCAGAATCGTTGACCCGTCGTGCGACGCGACCTCCACGCGAATGTTCGCTCCTGCGAGATCCACGTACGCAACTTTCGCATTGAGCACGACATCAACGCCATCTTCACGCAAAATCTTCGTAACTTCTTCCGCCACGTCTGAATCCTCGCGCGCCAGCAACTGCGCGCCAGATTGAAGAATCGTCACCCGGCTGCCGAACCGGCGGAACAACTGTCCAAACTCCAGCCCGATGTATCCCCCGCCAAGCACCAACAAATGATCGGGAACCGCACCAAGTTCCATGATCGATTCATTGTCGAGAAACGGTACTCTATCGATTCCCACCACCTCAGGCACCGAGGCCCGGGTGCCCGCATTCAGGAAGAATCGCTCGGCCGACAACGTCCTCTCTATTCCCACCGCCGATTTCACCACGACACTGTTCGGGCCAATGAAACTGGCTTCACCCGCAATGAGTTCAAGATTCTCCGTCTTCTCAATGCGCCGCTCACTGCCACTGCGAAAGCTCTCCACGATGTCGCGCTTGCGCTGCCGCACTTTCTCAAGATCGATGCTGATCGATTCCGCGTGGACTCCATAGTCTGCGGCCCGCCGCACCAGATACGCGACGCGCCCGCTCGCCACCATTGTCTTGGTCGGAGTGCATCCTTCGTTAATGCACGTGCCCCCAACATGTTTCCGCTCGATCAGCGCGGTCCGCAGCCCGGCCTTGGCGAGCGCCATCGCGAGCGGATTGCCGCCTTGTCCGGATCCGATCACGACAGCGTCAAGGTGTTGGGGATCACTCATGGCACGCCTCCGCTTCTTGGTTGATTTCCCTTAATGGAGGGTTGCAACTTCGCGAGACTAACTGGTGCCGGCCAGCGGCAGCCAGACCTGGAAACACGTATCGCCCGGTTTCGATCGTACCTGCACATTGCCGCGATGCTTCTTCACGATTCTCTGTACCGTGTCGAGTCCCAGCCCCGTTCCTTCACCCACGCCTTTGGTAGTGAAGAAAGGTTCGAAGATGTGCGGCTGTACCTCCGTGGGGATGCCTGCGCCGCTGTCACGAATCTCGACCACAGCACAATCATCCTGCCGATAAGTACGAACGTGCAGTTCACCCTTGCCGCTCATCGCGTCGATGGCATTGTCGATGATGTTGGTCCAAACCTGACTGAGTTCGCTGCCAAACGAGTTCACCAACAGCGGAGCGCTTCCGTAGTCCCGCGTTACCGTCACTCCTTGCTTGAGCTTGTGATTCAGGATGGTGAGCGTATTCTCGAGCGTCTTGATCACATCCACGTTCTGCACCGGGCCCTGGTCCATAAACGTGTATTCCTTGATGGCGCGCACCAGGTCCGAGATGCGCGACGTGCTGCTCTCAATTTCGCTGAGCAGCCCTGCAATCTCTACCGACGCCGAAATCCTCACCAGAGCCGCCCGCGCCGTGTCGGCTTCGAGCATCGCAAAGAGTCGTTCCAGAGCCTCTGGCTGGAAGTTCCTGTGCGCGAGTTCTGCGGCCAGTTGCCAGAGATCGTCCTGCCCGTGGCTGCGCAGCAAGGAATCAATCTGGTCTTCGAGATCACTCGCGGTCAAAGGATCAGGTGGCGGCGCGTCCGTCTTCACAAGAGAGGCTTCCAGCCTCTCGATCTGGAATCGCTGTTCGGCTGTCAGCTCACGCCGGCCAAGTTCATGGCTCGCATCGCGTACTCGCTTCAATAACTCGCGCAACTGGCTGGTTGCCCTCTTCGCCGCCGACGCGGGATTGTTGAGTTCATGCGCCAGCCCGGCAGAAAGCTTGCCCAGCGCAGCGAGCCGGTCACGCTGCTGCTCAACGCGCGTCATCTCGCGGATTCGATCCGACATCAGCCCGACCAGCCGTGTAGCCAACTCCGGCATCTTCTGTACTAGCTCCAGGAGGAGGGACGAGGGAAATCGCAGGACGCGAGCATCGGTCAGCGCCCGGCCGGTTAGGGTGTAGGTTCTCATCCTCGAAAACGGAAGCACCCCGGTCACTTCCCCAGCCGCCAGATCGCGCACGACAGGGTTTCCGGCGAGTTCGCCACGCCACTGGAAGTCTCCCTCCAGCAGCACGAACATCGCGTCGGCGGGATCTCCTTGTCGAGCCCAAGGCTCTCCCGGTCTGAGTCGCACTTCCTGCGCGTGGCTCAGAAACCAGGCAAACTGGTCCTCGGGGATATCGGCGAAGATCGGGAACTGCCGCAGAATCTCAAGTGCCTCGGCCATTTAGACCTTGCTCAAATACTGATGGATGAACTGCACTGCTACGGACCCCTCACCCACTCCCGACGCGACGCGTTTCACCGATCCGTGTCTGACGTCGCCCACCGCAAAAATCCCCGGAACGTTCGTCTCCAGCAGGAACGGATCGCGTTCCAACGTCCACGTCTTCGGTCGTTGCCCGCCTTGCATCAAATCGGGTCCAGTCAGAACAAATCCACGATCGTCGCGCTCAATCGCGTCTCCCATCCAATCCGTCCGCGGCAAGGCCCCAATGAAGATGAACATCGAACTCGCTGGAACGCGCTCCACCTTGTCGGTGTCGGAGCACAGCACCGAAATCTCTTCCAGGTGCTTGTCGCCATGCACCTCGGCTACGCTCGCGTGCGTCCACAACTGAATGTTCGATCGCTCGTTGATCTGCTCAATCAGGTACTGCGACATCGTGCGCGAGAGCGAATCGCCGCGGACCAGAATCACTACGCGCTCGGCATACTTCGCAAAATTCATCGCAGCCTGCCCCGCGGAGTTTGCGCCGCCAACGACGTAGACGATCTCTCCCTGGCACGACAGCGCTTCTGTCGTCCCGCCGCCGTAGTAAACCCCAGCGCCCTGCAGCCGGTCAATTCCGGGAGCCTCCAGCCGGCGCCATTGCACGCCGGTCGCGATCATCAACGCATGGCAGGAAATCTCGCAGTTATCCGCAAGCTTGATGATGCGGTACGATCCTTCGGTTCGCATGCCCACCACAGTCTGCGGCGCCAGGATTTCCACCCCAAAGCGCTGCGCCTGCATGACCGCCCGCCGGGCCAGATCACCTCCGCTAAGACCGCTGGGAAACCCTAAGTAGTTTTCGATTTTCGAACTCATCCCGGCCTGGCCTCCAGGAGCTTCGCGCTCCACGATCACCGTGTGCAGCCCCTCGGAAGCTCCGTACACCGCAGCCGCCAGCCCGGCTGGCCCGCCGCCGACAATGGCGAGATCGTAAAAAGTGGTCTCCGCCCGCGTGCGCAAACCTACTTTCTGCGCTATGTCCGCGGGCGCACTGTTCAGAATGCGATTCCCGTCGGGAAATAAAACTACAGGAAGCTCCGCTGCATCCGGCCCCAGCGCGGTCAGCAGGCGCTGCGTCTCCGCATCATTCGCCGATGACTCGACATCGATCCACTGATACGGAACATGACTGCGCGCCATGAAATCGCGCAACTCGTAACACTGCGGAGACCACCGCGTCCCCAGCACACGAATCCCCTGAAACGCCGGTCGATAGGATGCCTTCCAATCACCAAGAAGTTCATTCAGTTGCGGGTACAAATGCTCAGCCGGCGGGTCCCACGGCTTCATGAAGAAGTAATCGATATTGGCCTGATTGATCGCACTGATCGCTGCACTCGTATCGGCGTAGGCGGTGAGCAACGCGCGTTTCGCTTCGGGATAGATTTGTTTCGCAGCCTGCAGGAATCCGACGCCGTCCAGCCGTGGCATGCGCTGATCCGCCAGCAGGAGCGCCACTCCATCGTTGCGCAACTTCAGCCCCTTCAACAGATCGATCGCCCCTTCGGGCGAGTCGCTGCTGATGACCCGATAATCGCGGCCGTACTGCGACCGCAGATCACGCTCGATCGCCCGCAGCACATCGGGATCGTCATCGACCGTCAACAAAATGGGCTTCGCCATGATGCTTCCAACCTGGAAAAGAGGAAAAGGAGATGGTCGTTAGATACTGCCACAGGTGATTTGGTCGCTGCAAAGTGGCCGGATTTTTGCCGGAAGCTTCTTTACACCCCAATCTCCCCCGCTTCCATCTCATCCACGTAACACCACACCCACGCTTCCCCCGGCTCAATCGAGCGAATCAGCGGATGTTTCACCTTGTGGAAATGTTTGGTTGCGTGCTTATTCTTGGACGAGTCGCAGCAGCCCACGTGACCGCAACTCAGGCACAGACGCAGGTGAACCCATGTATCACCCATCTTCACGCACTCTTCGCAGACATGTGTGTCCGTTTGAGTGATTTTGATCTGATCGAGATGTCCGCATTCCTTCCGCATTTCTCCGACTCCTCAGTGAAAGATGTTCAAGGTCAAGTGACCACGGTCATGTGACGAAAGGGCACAATCACTGACGCACACGCCGTTTCTCACTCAGAATAATGCTCGGAGGTTATTCTTTTCGTGCTTCGTCTTGATTATCTCTCGTGTGTTTTGACCGTTGCGTCCACGATACTCGTAGGACGCCGGTGCTGGGAAGGATGGGCTCTGGCTGGAGTAAATAGCGTCATCATCTGCGTGATCGGCGTGCGCACCGAGCAGTTGGGGTTCATCCCTGCGAACATCTTCTGCATGGTTGTCAGCGCCATCAACTTGCGCGCCTGGCGCCGTTCGGGATCCTGCTGAGCCAAAACGGGCGCGCACGTTGCGCCCCGCCCGGCTACTCGGCCACCAGCAGATTCTCCGCAAATGGCCACTGCTCGTCCACCCACTGCACTTCGCATCGAAACCCCGCATCCCGTGCGGCTTCTGACACTTCGTCCAGCGAATACTTGTGGCTGCTCTCCGTCCAGATCGTCTCTCCTTCTTCGAACTTCACCACCACTTCCGCTGTTGGAATGCTCACCACCTGCTGTCGCTTCGATTCCAGATGCATTTCGACGCTTCGTGCGTCGGGGTTGATTTTCGCTATATGCTGAAACTGTGACAGATCGAAGTCCGCATCGAGTTCGCGATTTACGCGTCCCAGCAGGTTTAGGTTGAACGCGGCGGTCACACCCAGCTCATCGTCATACGCGCGAATCAACTGTGAACTCGATTTCTCCAGATCCGTCCCCAGCAAAAGCGAATCGCCCGGTTGAAGGATATTTCGCACCTCACGCAAAAACTTCACGCCTGCCGGGCGATCAAAGTTTCCAATCGTGCTGCCAAGGAATAGGACGAGCAAATGCTGCCCACTCTTGCGATACGCCGCCACTTCGAACAGTCCATCGAGGTACTCGCGTTCGAATCCGACAATGCTGATGGCGTCGATGTCGCTCAATTCGCGCTCGCACATCACCAAAGCTGAGTGCGAAATCTCCACCGGGTAGTACGAAGTCCGCTGCCGGCGGCAGAACGCTTCCAGCAGCCAGCGCGTCTTCCGTCCGCTCCCGCTGCCCAGTTCAGCGACCGCAACCGGCCCCGGAACTCGATCGACAATATCTTTTGCATATCGCCGCAGCAAGCGCTCGTCGGCCCGCGTCAGCCCGTACTCCGGCAGATGACTGATCACCTCAAAAAGCGCCGAGCCGACGTCATCATAGAGATACTTCGACGGCAGTTCTTTTTGCCCGGCGCGCGTAAGCCCGGCGCGCACGTCCGCTGCGAATTCAAAGCCGACACTGGTAGGAATGGCATGAACCAACATGAGAGACTCCTCTAATCAGGCATTCACGCAGCGGAATCCCGCGTATACGTACTGGTAGTGAGACTGGAACCAGTTACGAAACGTAGGCCGCAGCATGCAGGCGGCCGTGCGTGGCGATCCGCCTTTCATGACGAAGTGTTTTCCATCAAAAAAGTCAGCAGAGTACCCGCGGTAGAACGGAAATGGCTCGAATCCCTGGAAGGGGCCGAATACAGTGGATGTCCACTCCCAACCATTGCCCAACATGCCCTCAACGCCGAATGCACTGCGCCCTTGCGGATGAGCATTTACCGGCGTGGGATCCCATCGCTCGAAATCGAAATTTCCAAAGTTCGAATTCGGTGCCGCATCACCCCATGGATACGTGCGCCGCCCGCCATCCAACAAACCATACGCAGCGCGATGCCACTGCTCTTCGCTGGGGAGCGTCTTCCCTTCCGCGCGCGCGTAGGCCGAAGCTTCTGCGTGGCTCACATACACCGGACAGTCGAGCGGCAGAGCGATCTCCTGGAACATCGTGCGGTACAGCCATCCATCGCTGGTCTTCCGCCAGAACACCGGATGCGAGATGTTATGCGCTTCTTTCCAATCCCAATCACTGTCGCTCCACAACCCGCGATTCTCGTATCCACCTGCATTGACGAACTCGAGAAACTGCCCATTTGTGATCATGTACCGGTCGATTGCAAATGCGGGCACATCCACCGTGCGCGATTCGAATTCGTTGTCCCAGCCAAAAACGCCGTCACGTCGCGAGAGTCCTAAGTTCGCTGATCCGGCCGAAATCTGAATCATGGAAGGAATGACGGGAGGAGAAGAAGGGCGAGGCGTCGCAGCTTGCTCGACTTTGCTCATGAGCGGCAACTGGTGCAGCATGTACGCCAGCGTCTCCCCGTGCATCAGCCGATGCTCAATGGCAACATTCAGCAGCGTTTCAATCGGGAATCCGTCGCGCTGCGCGACTGCGTCGACGGACATCACCATGTCGTCCAACGCCGCGCGAATTTTGAGCACGTAGTCCCGTACCGCGTCGAGAGAGGGCCAATCGGACGGCTGGTCCGTCGGCAATCCCCGGCCCACCGGGTCGATCCCAAAGGCAAACAACCGGTCGAACTCGGGATGAAAACTCTTCAGACCAGAGATATTTTCGTGCAACAGATTCCAGTCGAACGCCTCAAGATGTCCGACATAAAAGATGATGCGATGCCGCTCGGGAATTGGCCGCTCATACTTCGCCTCGGTCCGCACGATGTCGAACAGAGCATCGCTCCTGCGCCGGGCGTCAGAAATTCTTGCGAGAAGAGCGGAGCCGACAGCGGGAAGTCCTTCAGCAGTAACCATTCAGTCCTCCGGTTGCGCGGAGTGAAACAGCGGTAACAAATGAATACGAGCTCACGACGAAGTGTGGGGAGACCGACTACTTAAGACCGCGACGGCAACCCCAGATGCCGGGCGGAACATGCGGTTACGCCTCCAGAGAGGCAGTGCCCAAAATATACACGGGCCGCCCGCAACCGCGCCATCATGCAAAAAACTGCAAACATCCATTCGTCAGCGGTCGCCCGTACCCACGTAAAATCAAACAAATGCGTATCCCCGTCTATTACGTCAACGCATTCACCAGCCAGCCGTTTCGCGGGAACCCTGCCGCGGTCTGCTTTCTGGACTCGTGGTTAGATGACGAGTCGCTACGCAAAGTCGCTGCAGAAAACAATCTTTCTGCCACCGCTTTTTTGGTCGGCCGGAATACCGAATACCGGGTCCGCTGGTTCAGCGCACGCACCGAGCTCCGGCTCTGCGGGCACGCAACCCTGGCTGCAGCCCACATCGTGCTGAAACAGCTGGAACCTTCATCCCCCGCCGTGCGCTTCGAAACCAAACACCACGGTAACCTCGTTGTTCAGAAGGACGGAGATTTGCTCGCCATGAATCTCCCGGCGTTCCCGCCGAGTCCGCTCCAAAAGCAGCCGGACGAACTACTGCAAGCTTTGGGGAATCCGATCGACGCATCCGAAGTGCTCGAAGTCAACGAGACCTACGTCGCCGTATTCGACGATCCCGCAACGATTCAGAGCATCCGCCCAAATTTCGCACATCTGGAGAATCTTCATCCACGGGTGGTCTCGGTCACTGCACGAGCCGACGACGCCGATTTCGTCTCCCGCTACTTCGCTCCCTCATACGGCACGCCTGAAGATCCCGCTACCGGTTCGGCGCTTTGCATCCTCGCTCCGTACTGGGGAAAACGCCTCGGCAAAGCACATCTCTACGCGCGTCAGCTTTCCGCACGCGGAGGAGACCTATGGTGTGACCTGCAGGGAGACCGCGTGATCGTAAAAGGTGAAGCCATGCTCACCTTCCAAGGCGAACTCCCACTCTAGACCGACTCTGTCATCCTGAGCGTAGTGAGTACCTCGCAGAGCGAAGCGCTCACGGAGTCGAAGGATCCGTACCTGCAATGAGGCCTTTCCGCTGCAGAAACTCCCGCACCACATCTCGCGTGTCGCGGTGTTGTGCGTCGACCTCATAATTCATCTGCCGCATCTCTTCATCCGAAATTTTGCCGCCCAACTCGGCCAAAGCCCGCGCAACTTCCGGATGCTGCGCCACCGTCTGCTCCCGAATCACCGGCACAGCCTCATACGGCGGAAAATAGTGTCGGTCATCTTCGAGCGCAACCAGATCGAGAGCCGGAATCAATCCATCCGTTGCATTCCCCGCCGCAAGATCAATCTGATGATCCTTCAAAGCCCGCGCCAGCAGCCCGAGATCCATGATCCGCGGCTGCTCCGCGAAATGCAGACCGTAAGCGGCCGCCAGCCCCGGATATCCATCGGGACGCTCCATGAACTCGTACCCGAATCCCGCGCGCCACTGAGGGGCGAGCCTCGCGGCCTCGGAAAGCGTCTTCACATTCAGCCGCCGCGCATCCTCGCCACGAATTTCCATCGCAAACGTGTCGTTGAAGCCCAGCGCAGGGCCCAGCGTCAAGCCAAATCGCTGTTCATACTCACTCTTCACGCGCTGATAGACAGCCTCTTTGTCTCCATTCGCAGGCTGTTTCAAGATTGCCGTGAGCGCAGTCCCCGTATATTCCGGATACACATCAATTCGCCCAGCGAGAATAGCCTGCTGGCAGATATAACTCCCGGCCAGATAGAACCGCCGCTCGACTCTCAGGTTGGCATGCGCTTCGATCTGCTGCGCGATCATTTCTCCGAGAATGAAGGACTCGGTAAAATTCTTCGATCCGACAACGACGCGGCCTGGGTGGGACGGCGCGCAGCCAAGTAGACTGCAAGCGCAGACGACCAGTGCACAAACCTTCCGCCAGAAATGCTTCATCGCAGGCGCAGACGCCTCTCCAGCCATCCCACACTGAAATCCGCCAACAGCGCCAGAATTGCGGCGGGAATCGCGCCTGCAAGAATCACGCGATCATCCACCATGGCCAGCCCTCGGAAAATAAATTCGCCCAGCCCACCAGCGCCGATTGCCGCCGCAATCGTTGCCAGGCCCACCGAGATCACCGCCGCCACGCGAATCCCCGACAAAATCACGCTCATCGCGAGCGGCAACTCGACCTGAAACAGGAGTTGCACCTCCGTCATCCCCATGCCGCGTCCAGCTTCGAGCACCGCCGCATCGACTCCGCGAATCCCTTCGTACGTATTCCGAATGATCGGCAACAACGCATACAGAGTGAGGGCAAGAATTGCCAGCCGGTCCGATCGCGCTCCAAGCCACGGCACCGGAAGCAGAAATCCGAACAGTGCCAGGCTCGGAATGGTTTGAATGATGTTCGCACCCGCCAGCACCGGCCGGTTCAGCTGCCTACGATGCGCGATCAGAATTCCCAGCGGCACTCCGATCAACGTGGCCAGAAACGTTGACACGCCCACCAGCCACAAATGTTCCAGGGTGAGTTCCAACACCTGCGCCTGGTTCTCCACCATGAATCGAATGACGTTCATGACGCGCCTCGATTCGCCGCCGACTCCAGTCCGTCGCCGAATGCCCGCACGTATGCCGACGCCCACGGATCCGGAGACGTCAGGAATTCACGTGGCGACAGGACCGTGACAAGCCTCCCGGCTTCCATTAGTGCAATACGCGATCCCAGCCGCAATGCCTCGCGCAGATCGTGCGTCACAAACACGACCGTTTTGCGCAACCGGCGCTGCAGCAAAAGAAATTCTCTCTGCAGTTCGTCGCGCGTCAGAGGGTCGAGTGCACCGAACGGTTCATCCATCAGCAGAATGTTCGGATCCGCCGCCAGAGCGCGCGCCACTCCCACGCGCTGCCGCTGCCCTCCCGACAACTGATGCGGATAGCGTGACGCCAACTCGGCCGGCAGTCCCACCAGTTGCAGCAGCTCTTCCACGCGAGCGCGAACCTTCTCTTCCGGCCAGCCCCCGATCTTCGGAACCAGACCAATGTTTCGGGCCACTGTGAAATGCGGGAATAGTCCTACTTCCTGGATCACATATCCCATCCCGCGGCGCAGCCGAATCACGTCAGACTCGCACGCCGAAGCGCCGTTCACGAGAACTTCGCCCGACGTCGGCGTAGCCAGCCGGTTGATCAACTTCAGCGTCGTCGTTTTTCCTGAGCCGCTGCGTCCAAGCAGCACCAGAGTTTCTCCGCGCGCAATGTGCAGATTGAAGCCCGAGAGCACTTGTGTCTCACCCACGCGATACGCCACGTCCCGGAATTCGATCGCTGGATTGGTGTTCTCGGCCGACATGTGCGGTCAGCATACCGGAGTTCGCGCGCGCGATGCAGGGTTTTCCTTCGGAATGCGGGGTTTCCTTTGTGGACCTTTGTGGACCTTCGTGTCCTTCGTGGTTGGAGCCTTTCGCTCCGATTTGCAATGCGCCCCTCTCCCAGCGACAATCTTGTCATGGAAAACAAGAGCGGGGCGCCGTTCGTTCCAGGCGCTCTCGTGATCGCGACCCTGTGCAATCCCCGCGAAAAATTCTGGGGAATGATCCTCGCGCTCGCTCCCGAAGGACTCAGCCTGAGCGGCGTTGAACTGGCATCGTTTGAAGATCTCGCCGTTATGGTCCGCGATGGCGAGCCCTTCACAGCCGCCGTTGTGTTCTTCCCCATGCACCGCATCGAGCGCGTCGAACTCGACTTGCCCGATGGCAGCCTGCCCTCGCTCTCCCAGCGCTTCCTGGCCAAGACTGGGCTCGAGCCTGCCACGGCCTTGGCGCCAAAGACTGCCGAACTCAACGGTTCCCCGTCGCATGCTTCCAAGGAGCGTGCGTGAAGCTCTCGCAAATTTTCACAGCTCCCAACCAACTCACGTTGCTGCGGATGATCTTCGTCCCCTTCATCGTGATTCATCTGGTGGACGGCCACTACCTCTGGGCGCTCGTAGTCTTCGTAATTGCCGGATTCAGCGACGGCCTCGACGGCCTGCTAGCCCGCACGCTTCACCAGCAGACTTTGCTGGGCCAATATCTTGACCCAATCGCCGACAAGCTCTTGCTGAGCACCATGTTTCTCGTCCTCTCCATCCTTCACAAGATTCCCTGGAAGTTCACCGTGCTCGTCTTCAGCCGCGACATTTCCATCCTGGCCGCGAGTGCCGTGCTCTTCGCCATCGCCGGATTGCGTAACTTCAAACCCAGCATTTTCGGCAAGGCCAACACCTTCTCGCAAATCGCCGCTGTCTTCTTTGTTTTGTTGCACGAAGTCCGTCCGTTCGCCTGGATCTGGATCGCGGAAAAGACATTCCTCCGTGCCACCTTCATCTTCACCATCGTCTCCGCCCTGCATTACGTGATTCTCGTGCAGCAGCGTCTGCGCGAGCATCAGCACGCGCTGCCTCCCCACAGCCCGGCGCATTGATTTCGATTTGACCGCCTTTTCACCCGGACCCTAGAATCTTAGGTTCCTTGCGCGTCAGCTAATTTCACTATGCCGCTTCGGCTGTTCAACACAATGTCGTCGCAAGTTGAGGAGTTCCGTCCTCTCCGCGACTCCGAGGTTCGCATGTATGCCTGCGGGCCAACCGTCTATGACTACGGCCACATCGGCAACTTCCGCACTTTCGTCGCCGTCGACCTGCTCCGCCGATTCCTCCGCCAGAGCGGATACACCATCCGCCATGTCATGAACATCACCGACGTCGACGACAAGATCATCCGCAACGCCACGCGCGATGGCGTCAGCGTGCAGCAGTACACCGCGAAATATGAGAAGGCGTTCCTCGAAGACTCCGCCATGATCGGCATCGAGCAGCCGACTCTGGTGCGCGCAACCGAGAACATTCCCCAAATGGCGGACTTCGTCGCCCGGCTCGTGGACAAGGGAATCGCTTACCGCGCCGACGACGGCTCATATTACTTCCGCATCGCCAAATTCCCCTCCTATGGCAAGCTGTCGAAAAAAGATTTCTCCAGCATGCTCGATGGCGCCCGCGTCGACGTCGACGAGTACGACAAGGACAGCGCCCGCGACTTCGCCCTCTGGAAAGCCCCCAAGGCCGGCGAAGCTTCGTGGGATACAAAGATCGGCCCCGGTCGTCCTGGCTGGCATCTCGAGTGCTCCGTCATGTCGATGCAGGAACTCGGCGAGAGCTTCGACCTGCACGCCGGAGGAGAAGACCTGATCTTCCCGCATCACGAAAACGAGATTGCGCAATCCGAGTCGCTCACCGGCAAGACCTTCGCGCATTTCTGGTTTCACGCCCGCTTCCTTCTGGTCGAAGGCGAGAAGATGTCGAAGAGCCTGGGCAATTTCTTCACGCTGCGCGACCTGGTTCTCAAGGGGCACAGACCTTCCTCCATCCGCTACCTGCTCACTTCGGTGCCCTACCGCAACCAGTTGAACTTTACGTTCGATGGACTGAAGCAGGCTGCCGTGTCCGTCGAGCGTTTGCGGAATTTTCGCCTGCGTCTGACCGCTGGCAATTTTCCGGACGGCGCCAACGAGCAGATGCAGAAGCTGGCAACCGACACCGTGGATCGCATGCGCGCGGCACTCGACGACGACCTCAACACCGCCCAGTCCCAGGCCGCGCTCTTCGAAATGGTGCGTCAGGCCAATACGTGCTTCGACACGAATAACATCAAGAAGGACGACGTTCCTCCGCTCCTTGCCGCCCTGAAGAAGTTCGATGAAGTCTTCGCCGTGCTCGATGACGACGATGTTCCGAAGATGAAGCAAGTCCTCGATTGGGCCCTTAAAGAAGGCCGCGAGAAGGACATCACCAAAGAACTGCGCGAGGCGATTCAGTCCGGAGAGCTCTCCGACACGAATATTGAGGCGAGGATTGCTGAAATGAAGAGCGCTCGCGCAGCCCGAGACTTCAAAAAATCTGACGCGATTCGCGCCGAGTTGGCAGAAGAGGGGATTCTCGTCGAAATCACCAAAGACGGTATCCGCTGGCGCCGGAAATGAATCACAGTGTTAAGCTGAAGCCAGACGCCTGCTCTTGAAATCCTTCGACGAATATCTCCGCGACGCCGAACAAGCACACGGCCACATCTGTGCTGGTCAGGTTCTCGGCGTGCGCCTTGCGATGCTCGGCCTGCAGAAACTCGACATCGGCGATCCTCATGGCAAAGATCGCAAGCGCCTCGTCACCTTCGTCGAAATCGACCGCTGCGCCACCGACGCCGTCGCCGTCGTCACCGGATGCCGCCTCGGCAAGCGTGCTTTGAAGTTCCGCGACTGGGGCAAGATGGCCGCCACGTTCGTCGATGTGAACTCTGGCAAAGCTATCCGCATCGCAGCGAAAGAGTCCTCGAAAGCGCTCGCCCGCCAACTCCATCCCGAAATCGAAAACAAGAATCAGCAGCAGATGCTCGCCTACCGCGAAATGTCGGATGACGACCTGTTCACAACACAATGGGTGAAAGTCGATCTCCCGCCTGAAGAATTTCCCGGATACAAGGGAGAACGAATCGCCTGCGAGCAATGCGGCGAGGGAATCAATTTTCGGAGGGAAGTGCGGCGCGAGGGGAAGACCCTGTGCCAAGCCTGCGCCGGAGAGAGTTACTACCACCCTCTCTGACGTGTCATCCTGATGGCGCGCGCTCTTTGCGCGCCCGGAGGACCTATGCACTTTGCTGCCGCCACACGCCGCAACCGACTACGCGGCTTGTTCGAAAGCATGCGCCACGCGCAGAATCGTCGACTCGTCGAAATGCTTTCCTAGAATCTGCAGCCCGATCGGTAGCTTCTCCCTCGTCTCGCCGCAAGGCACGGAGATTCCCGGGATTCCCGC